>ERZ773099.929-NODE-929-length-22597-cov-12.436252_pt1 | contig 22597 bp, 17 predicted proteins | sample MGYA00511120_ERZ773099 | MGnify/ENA primary metagenome ERZ773099 (study PRJEB29015, sample SAMEA2738012) | human oral metagenome | biome: human oral; feature: human-associated habitat; material: dental | place: China | collected 2104 ...
CGGTCGACAGGGGCGAGCACGCGGGGCCCGGGATGACCGACGCCCAGGCCGCCGCGGCCTACCACTCGACGACGCAGACGGTACGCGGCCAGGCGGCGGCTCGTCGAGGAGGGGCTGGGGCGCGCGATCCGCCGCAAGCGGCGCGAGGGGCCCAGCCGCGTCAAGACAGGCGGGGAGGCGGAGGCGAAGATCGTGGCCCCGGCCCGCGCGGACCCTCCCGAGGGCCACGCCGGGCGGGCCCCTCGCCCCGTCGCGGAGAGGTCGGCCGGGCTCGGCCACGTCGGGCCCGCCGGCCACGTCGCCGTCGGCAACCTGCCAGAAAAAACGAGCCTCGCCCATGGGTGGTCGAGGAGTGGTGCGTCCCCGAGCACGGGGCGGGGCCCGTGGCGGCCATGGGGGACGTGCCCGCCGCCTGCGGGCGCCCCTACGACCCGGCCCGCCTGGTCGCCTGCCCCGGCGAGTCCTCCCGCCGGCCCGTCGGCGAGTTCCGCGAGGGCCTGCCGGCACGGCCGGGCAGCCCCGGGAAGCGCGACTGCCAGTACGCCAGGAACGGGGTCGCGGACGTCCTCGTGGCCCTCGGGCCGCTGGCGAACACGAGGCGCGCCATCCCGGCGATGAGGAGGAGCAGGGAGGAGCTCGCGCGGGTCGTCAGGCACATCTGCGATGAGACGCGCCCGGGCGCGGAGAGGGCGGTGCTCGCGACGGACGACCCCGACACCCACGGCGCGGCCTCGCCCTGCGCGGCGTTCCCGCCGGAGGAGGCGAGGCGGCTCGCCGACCGCCCGGGGATCCACCTCGCGCCGAGGCACGGGTCGTGGCCGGGCATGGCGGAGACAGGGATCGGCGTGCCCATGGGGCACGGCCTGCCCGCCCGGGTGCCGGACTACGACACGTTCTGCAGGCTCCGCGAGGCATGGGAGGACGACCGCAACGCGCGGGGAGGCGGCGTCGACTGGCAGCTCACCAACGCCGACGCCAGAGTGAAGCTTAAGCATCTATACCCAAAGACTATGACTTAACTAATCACTAGGTAGCTGTGTTTCAAGATATAGAGCAACAAGTTCTAGCTCATAGACCGGTTTATTTTGAATCTGGGTCACAACGGTCGCTTCAAAGTTATAGACGTCTCCATCAGAAAACCTCTCGAAGGTTTTAACAAATTCTTCTTTTGCCTTTGGATTATTCAATTTTGCAAACATCGTATTTCGGAGCAAAGGGGCACCATCTATAAATATTCGCTTGACTTGTGCTAAGCATCTCAAATCAGTTCCTATCAAGTCTTGCCGAGATGCTTGATAGAGATTGTCATCGTAAATATTGCCAACCAGCGCAAATTTATCAGACAAAGAAATAACTTCCTCCGTTCCAACGAGTTGCTTGACCACCTCATTCATTCTTTTCATTTGGTCTAAATCAGTATTTTTCGCTGATCTCTTACCATTAACTTGGTCACTTGCAAATGCCGTCATGTTGTTGGCAAGTTTCAGCAGGTCCTCCATTTCCGTCATAAAAGACTTAACCGAGTTGATTTTCAGCTTGACATAAGGTAAAACAAATGCCCCAGTTGTGATATTTTCTGGACTTTCAAAACCTTCTACAATGAGAAGGCCTCTCGTCTTCATTGCTTTAATCGTCAGACCAAGCATCGACGGCACGGTCTGAACGCGCTTCTCGGTTGAAGCCCTACTAGCGCTGACATTTTTTTCGCGCGAGACTCCGGCATTGCCACCCAGATTGAAGAGCTTGAATCCACCTTGAATCTGAGCATCTGCCCGTTTGCCCGTTTTTACTCCTTTATCGCTATTTACACTAATCTCTTCGTATTCAGAGTAACCATCGTTAAGCAGGGAAAATAAATCTATTAATCGAGGCTGATTTACATAATAGGGGAAGAAAACCGTTCCCTCGGTCTTCTCGTCTTTGCTCATAAATTACCTCCAAGAGCTCTAAAAGAAAAGTTTTCAATACGCTTATTTTATCTCGCTCTATCTCGGTCGGATGATACAAAGTGTTAGCGTCGGTCTGGATCAACCACAAATGGGACTGCGGTGGGAATCTTGGACCGAGACGGGACCGGGAGGAAGACCACATGTACAGCCAGGAGAGGAGAAGGCTCGCGATAGAGACCTTCATCAAATTCGACCATAGCTATGCTGATACCATCGCCGAGCTCGGGTACCCGACGAGGTCCGCGCTGCGAGCATGGTGGAACGAGTACAAGAGGACCGGCGAGGTGCCCGCAAGCAGGTTTGCCACGAACCCGAAGTACACCGCCGAAATGAGGCGGCGAGCCGTCGAGCACTACCTCGAGCACGGCAAGAGCCTGGCAAGGACGATGAGGGCCCTTGGCTACCCCAAGAGCCGCGAGAAGCTCTGCGAATGGGTCGACGAGCTCGCGCCGGGACGGCGAAGGCACCGAGGTCCGAGGCCCAGGAGGGAGGCGATTTCCCTCGAGAGGAAGGTGCGGGTCGTCGCCGAGCTCGAGGCGAGGGACGGGTCCGCCGCGGAGATAGCCGAGCGACACGGCGTGTCGAGAACGGCACCCTACCTCTGGCGCAGGGAGATGATGGGCGATAATGGCGGGGAACCCGAGAGGAAGGGAGAGCCCGTGAGCAAGAGGTTCGACGACCTGCCCGATGACGTCGAGGTATTGCAGGACATGCTGCGCGAGGCGAAGACGCAGCTCAGGAGGGTGCAGCTGGAGCTGGACGTTCGCCAGGCGACCCTCGAGATAGTAAAAAAAGACCCGGGCGCCGACCCGGAGCTGCTGACCAACGCGGAGAAGGCGGCGATGGCGACGGCGCTGAGGGACAAGTATAAGCTCTGCGAGATCCTGCCTGCGGTGGGCATGGCCAAGAGCAGCTACGAGTACGCGAGGAACGCGCAGCTCAGGGGCGAGACAGAGGAGCATGCCGCTGCCAGGAAAGCCGTGGTGGAGGCATTCGAGGCCAGTGGCGGCACCTACGGCTACAGGCGCATCACGGCGCGGGTCAACGCAGGCAGCGAGCCGGGAGGGCGCGTCGGCGAGTGGACCGTCCGCAGCATCATGGGAGAGGAGGGCCTGGTCGCGAGGGTGGCGAGGAGAAGACGGCGCTACAGCTCCTATGGGGGCGAGATCTCCGAGGCGCCCCCGAACCTGCTTCGCGACGAGCGGGGGAGGCACGACTTCGGGGCCGACGCCCCCAACGAGAAGTGGGTGACCGACGTGACCGAGTTCCGCATCCCGGCTGGCAAGGTCTATCTCTCGCCGATCGTGGACTGCTTCGACGGCATGCCGCTGAGCTGGTCGATCTCGACCTCGCCCGACGCGGAGATGGCAAACTCGTCGCTGCTCGGCGCGTGCGAGTGGCTGCGCGAGGGCGACCGTCCGACCGTGCACTCGGACAGGGGCAGCCACTATCGCTGGCCGGGGTGGATCGGGATTTGCGAGGCGGACGGCCTGGTCAGGTCGATGTCGAGGAAGGGGTGCAGCCCTGACAACGCGAGGTGCGAGGGCTTCTTCGGCCGCCTCAAGATAGAGTTCTTCTACGGGTGCGATTGGAGCGGGGTTACGATCGACGAGTTCATGAGAATGCTCGACGCGTACCTGAGGTGGTACAGGGACGTCAGGATCAAGAGCGACCTCGATTATAGGAGCCCGATGCAGTACAGGAGAGATTTGGGGTTGGCAGCATGAACGTGGGCCAGTTGATAGGGTACCTCAAGGACTACGACGAGGACGAGGAGGTCGAGGTCGAGGTGCGCTTCGGGGAGGCAGGCGAGTCGCGCGCGTCGACCTTCGACGTCACGTTGCTCTCGCGTGGGGAGGTCGGGGGAGGCGACGAGAGCCCCTGGCCGACGATCGGCGCGAACGTGGGGCTCGGGACGATGACAGAGGCGGGGCTCGACCTATTGATCGAGCATGTCAAGGGAATCGACCGGAGATTGGGCTATCATAGGGGTGGTGCCTGATCCGCACCACGTGTCCGGGACTTGGACCATACCCCCTTACCATGCAGCTGGCTCAGCGATCGAGCGAGTCTCGGTCCAAGATTCCCACCGCAGTCCCATTTGTTCAAAACAACTTGACAGAACACACCCCGACGAGGCCGTGGGGGTCCCTCAAGGCGCTTGCCGCCTGCCGTGATAGAGGCGCCATCAAGAGGCGGCTCGGCGATGCCAGGTCCCTGCCCGGCCTCCGCACGCCGCGCGTGTCCGCCAAAGGGACGCTCGCGGGAAAGCTGTTCGTGACGCTCGTCTCGCTCGCGCTCACTTTGGCTGCGCCGCCGCATGCGCGAGAGGAAGCTCGACGGCGACCACGCCCTGGAGAGCCTGCTTGACGGAGCGGGGGGCCATCGGACAGCGCACACGAGGGCCATAGGTCCAGGGTGCTGGAGGTCACCCTCAGGCAGGGAGCCGTGTTCGAGCGTCTGGGTTACGATCCCCCGCCACGCCATAAGTCTTCGGGAATTCAGGATACACCGCGAGGCCACCGATGCCGTGGCCTTGTCAGGCACCGGCATATCCGTGGACTACGTACTCATAGTCGGCCGCATGATCAAGGCGTCCAAGCGCAACGGCACATGGATGGCCGTCAGCTGCAAGAAGAAGCGTGTCGCCATACTTGACGCACTCCACACGACCCTTGAAGTAATTCCCAAGTTCGGGTAGCTTATTAGCAAACACAATTGTTGTAACTAGTTCAAAGGCATAGGAGTTCGGATGGCAAGCAATATCCCTTCGATTCTTGGTGTGCATGTATGCAGCGGAGCCTTTTCGGCGGGATGTGACCTCGACCTCTTCGAGGGGCTGAAAAACCAGAAAGATAAGCCGTATCGCGTCTCGATACTCTTTGGGCATAACGGTTCCGGCAAGTCCACTATCGCTCGGGAGATATCCGCGATTAGCAAGAAGGAAGGCAACGGGTACTTCTACAGCGGGGACAAAGGCAAGCTGGATCTCGAGGATGAGGAACGAGGCCACATAAGAGTTTTCGACGAGGACTACGTTGAAGCAAAGATTCGAATTAAAGCCAACGGCTTGGAATCAATCGTAATGCTGGGCAAGCAAGTAGAAGCGGCTGACGCAATCGATGCGATCGACAGAAGCATCAAGGACGTCAGTGCGAACATAGAAAGCCTAGAAAGCAAGATTGACAAACTCACCAATGGGCCTGATTCGGTGACAAACTTGGAAACCAAGGCGAAAAGAGACGTCAAGGGCGGGGGCTGGAAAGAACGACGCATGGATGTCACAGAGACCAATCAAAACTTTACCAGAACTCACTGGCAAAGAGTAATGCAGTCAAAAACGGATCAAACTCGCGAGACGTTGAAACAACAGTTTGACAGTAAGCTCGACGCCTTCAAAAAGGCAAAGGATGCCGAAATCGGCACGATCACTGCAATCCCGTCCGTCGAAACCGGACCATACGATGAAGCCCGTCTTACGGACTTGCTCAGCAAACAGGTTGACAATCCGGAGCTCTCCGAACGTGAGCAAAGAATTCTCGAGCTAGTGAAGAACAGCAGGCAAGATATAGTCGAAACTGCAGAGACGATGTTCTCCTCCGAAGAGACGCGCATCTGCCCTATGTGCCAACAAGAAGTCACACAAGAGCACAAAGAATCAATCGTCAAAAGCATCCATAAAGTCCTCAGCAAGGCTGTGAAGAAATTCAAAGCCGAGCTCACAATGACGTATCTACCTCCCTTAGATGAAATCAGCAATATCCCAGAGCAGGTCACTGGGTCGGCAAAAACGAGTCTTCAAGATGCACAACGGAAAGTCAATACCTTAATTGGTGAATATAATGCCCGCATTGAGAAGCGGGTGGCTAACGTGTACACAGCTCAAACCGAGGGGATGCTAGGGCTAGATGAGGCCTTGAAAGAACTCAACGACGCAGTGGCAAACGTCAACAAGGAAATAGATTCAATCAATAGCGCCATCAAGAACAAGATAGCCTTGAAGGAGGAGCTCCTGAAAATTAACGATCAGATTGCCTGGGTTGATGCCCGTGCGCATATTGAAGCATACGAAAAGGCTTCTGCTGATCTCGATAGCGCTAATGCAAATCTTGGCGATGAGCAAACTAAACTGCAGAAACTCAAGTCGGACGAGCAAAATCAAGAGGCCGCTTTGCGCCAGATCAGCATCGCAATTGACGTAATCAACTCATACCTTGCAAATGTGTACTTCGACTCCGACAGATTTAAGCTCGTACTAGACGGTGAGCGGTATAAGGTGCTGTCCCATGGGCATTCTGTACCCCCAAATGAAATTTCGACTGGGGAGAGAAATGTCCTAGCACTTTGCTACTTCTTCACAGAAGGCGGAAAAGACAAGGAAAGAGATCATAAGGACGATGACCCCCAGTACATTATTCTCGATGACCCCGTATCAAGCTTCGACATGGAAAATCGAGTCGGCGTTTGCTCACTTATCCGTGACCGCTCTGAACACGTTTTGCGATCGAACGAAGAAAGCAGAATTACTATATTAACACATGACGTAAGTGTTGTAGACGATCTTCAGAAGATATTTACGGACATTAGTAATTACGCATTGCAAAAGAGCTTCGTTTTCAATACTTGCAAACTTTACGAAGCTGCTACCAAGAAGCTGTCTAAAAGCAGGGAATACGCAGTTCTCCTAAGGAAGGCCTATGACTTTGCAAAATCAACGAAAGAGGATACGAACGAATCATATGTCATCGGCAATGTTCTCAGACGAATCGTGGAAGGATACAGCACTTTCAATTACGGCATAGGGATGGAAGAGTTCTTCAGGGAGCAGGAACTAGCCAATCGTCTTGGAAACCATTTGCCTCTTCTCAAAAGCGCGATGTATCGACTTGTCCTAAATGATGAGAGTCACATGAGGGAAAGGGCAAGCACCATGAACCCTTCCAACAACTTTGAGCGATTCAGCTACAAAGAAAAGCAAAAATGTGCTCAATGTGTTCTACTAATGCTCTATAAATTCGATCAAGTGCATGTAAAGAGGCAGCTGAAGGATATCTCTGAAACTGATTTACGAAACCAGATCAACACCTGGGAAAGAAGATTCTCGAGTCAGGAAGCCTAGCTTCTGAAAAGACATCTGGCCCCTCAGCGTTTTAGTGGGTGGCACAGGGAGACGGCTGAGAGAAATGTAGCCTTCCCGGCGACAGAGCGGTATCATCTTGCACGCAGGTCAGTGGGCGTGCGGGGATGTCGTGACGGGTTCCGGGACGATGATGCTGGCAGCCCTCGTATCCAAGTCGCCGGACCTAGGCGACGAGCGGGCTGTCACGGGTATCGAAGCGGGATGATGCGACCCCGGTCCCGACGCCGAGCGAGATTACGGACATCTCCGCGTGGCTGTTTTGGTCCAAGATTCCCACCACAGTCCCGGCCCCTGGATCTTGCCCTGCTCGATTTCATCGATGAAGTCACGCAACGCCTTGGTCGTCTCCGTATAGGAGCCATGGAACACCCCTGCCTTGGTGGCATACTTGACCGTTCTGGGGTCCTTACCCGTGAATTGCGAAACTGCCACTTGCGGCACTTGCTCTTGGGCTTGTCCTCCTCAAATTGAACGATTGAGCCTTGGCCCTTGACGTCTTTCTTTGCCTTGGCCATGTCACATCACCGACCTGCGGGGCTTGTTGGCCTCAAGCTGCTCCAGGTAGCCGAGAAAGCCCATGATGGCCTCTTGGTTGGTAAGTGAGAGCACGGCCACACGCTCATCGATGGTTCTGGCGTCACGTGCGTCTATGTCCTCGCGGCCGACCACGAGGTCAATGGAGCAACCAAGGGCGTCAGCTATCTGCCAGGCGGCAGCAAGAGGTATCCCACACTCAGGACACTCGATGGCGCGCTCGTAGCGGGCATAGGTGGAGCTGGGGATGTTAAGGACTTCCGCGAAGTCCTTTGCGGAGCGGTAGCCGGCCTCGCGGCGCAAGCGCTGAAGCGTCCTCTTGCCGACGCGAGAACATGCGGAATTTGGAGATGCGGGAATCGATGACATATACTGTCACCTGTCCTTTCTTGGATTTGCCTCTGGGAACGGACTCTGGCCCGTGGGAGTTGCCGCTCCTGCGGGCCGCCTTGTTTTATGGGCTACTGGTTGTCACCTCCCTTCCGCGTAAGTGCGCCGCCGCATTCCATGCAGATGCGGGGGTTTCGCAAGTCGGTGATTTCGTAGTCGATGGTCCACTCTCCGTGCTGGAAGGTTCCGTGAGCGCGGTCGTAAGCAGCCATGATCTGGGCGACCGAGTCTCGTACCTCCGGTTCTTGTCTCTCGTCGATTCGCCTGCTCATGAATTTTTCGAATTCCTTACGCATGCGCTCACCCGCGCCAAAGACGAAGAGGTCCGGGTCGCTCTCCTCAAGCTCCGCGAGGAAGACCTGTTCAAGGCGATAGCACAGCGTATCGTAGCGGCGTCGCCTTTCACTCGCTCGCTTGGCTGCATCACGCTCATCGCGTTCTTCAAGGTAGTTTAGGTAATCGATGAGTGACGCTTGGGAGCGCTCGGAGAGGGCGTCGTAGGCCTCCTGCACCTCGCCACGCAGACTGGCCACGTCCACGGGCTGCCTGCCCACGATGACGTCAATGGAGACGTTGAAGCGGTCCGCTAGCTGCCAGGCGCTCTTGAGGGGGATCTTCTCAGGGCTGGACTCGTAGCGGGCGTAGGTGGCCTCGGCTATGCCCTCGGCAGCGGCGAAGTCCTTCGCGTTCTTGAATCCCGCTCGCTTCCTCAACTCCAAAAGGGCACTTGCCATAGCCTGCTGCCTCCTGTCTCTAAATGTGCACGCTGTGTGGCGATGTGTACCGTTCCGTTCGATGAGCGGTGCAACACTTTGCAACAGAATATATCAATCACCAACAAAGCATTCAACCTCTACGGACTAGTTTAAATCAAATTATGATTATAATATCATATAGTAATAGATTTATAATATTCTTCACCTCACCGCACCCCATGAGTGCCACCAGGTGACAAGTGGCCTCAGGAATTGAGGGAACGGTGTTCGTTCTCAGAGGTAACAGCAGAAAGATTTGATACCATGCATTCGAATATGTCCCACTGTTCATGACGCCGGGGCAGCTCGCCCATGTCACGGGTGAGCACGTGGACTCCATCATGAGAGGCATCCGCGAGGGCAGGATCCGGGCCTTGGAGGCGGCCTAGACCTGTGCGGTGCGCATGCGCGCGACGCACTCGAGGCACACGCTCCTCCGCACCCAGCACCACCGCCGTCCTCGATCCTACCAAACCATGTCTCCCATCCTCGCCCTCCGTCAACGGGAGCATGCCACACCTAGAGTGCCATTACTTCGTGGATACTATACTAGCCGCGCCGACACCAGGCGTTCAGCCACTTCTCGTCGACACGGTCGAGGCGGACGTCGGAGGTGATGTCGATGCGGTCGATCGTCAGACCGTCCACACCGTCGATGAGGCTGCGGAAGGAACCCTCAGTCATGTCGGTGAACCAGCGGCCGTTGCGCATGCCGTCGTGGTCACCGAGCTTGAAACTGAGGTAGAAGATGCCGCCGGGCTTGAGGGCAGCCGCGTACTTGGAGATGATGACCGGAAGCTCGGCTGCGGGGATGTGGAGTAGGCTGCTGCAGGCCCAGACGCCGTCGTAGACGCCTGCGGGCTCATAGTCGACGAAGAACGCGTGCGCAACCGGCAGGCCGGTGAGCTCGCTCGCGGCCTTGGCCATCTCGGTGCTACCGTCAACTGCATCGACTAGGAATCCCGCTTTTAGGAACGCCAGAGAGTCACGGCCACTGCCGCAGCCCAAATCGAGAATGCGGCCGCCCTCGGGCAACATTCCTGCGAACGCCCGCTGCAGCGCCCCGAACTCGACGTTGGCGGTATCCGCTATGAACCTCCGCGCGTTGGCGTCGTAGTAGCCGATCGTGTCCTGTGTTGCTGACATGCCTTCCATCCTAGAATACCGATGCCTCGCGTTGTTCCGCTTTCCAACGCTCGCCGGGCAAAAGTCCCGATGTGATTCTATCAACCTTCTTGAGGAACTCCCAGCGCAACTGCGGTGTGGCGCCGGTCTGCGCGATGAGCGTCTCGCGCAGCGGGTGGTGGCTACCGATGAGGTACTCGTTGCGGCGGTTGAGGCGCTCCAGGTACTCGGTCGCGGGGATGCGCGCAAACTTGCCGCCCGCGCCGCGGTTGCAGTCGGGACACGCCAGCACGAGGTTCCACACGCCGTCCCAGTTAACCTCCGGTACCTGGCCGGCTAGGACATGCGGGAAGAAGTGGTCCATGTCGCAGAGATTGGGCTTCTTGCCTGGGGGTAGGACGAGGCCATCCTCGGTGCGCACGGTGCCATCGGCTGCGTCAATGGGCGCGTAGCAGTAGAAGCAGTGGCCCTTCTGGTAGCCGTTGAGCGAGCCGCGCGCCGAGGTGACGTCCTTACGGCGCGCGTCGGATTCGGCGACGAACGCTTGCCCGAGCTCGTCATAGGATATACGCAGGAGATTCGACGATATGCTCTGTTCCCAGGCCGTCTCGACGAGGTTCCAGCGCGACTCGGTCTCCTGGACGATATTGTCGACCTCGCCGGAGTTCACAAGCTTGAAGACCTCATCGGTGAGTACGAGGCGCTTACGGCCGCGCGAGAAGTCCTTCTCGAAGAACTTTACGGGCACGTTGCCCTGGTTGACGACGTGGAAGGCGTCGAGCACGTTGTTGAAGCCGAGCTGCACAGCCGTGGCTATGAGCTGGTCGTGCGAGACCTCACCCTTGTTGTAGCCGGCGCACGCGTCGATAAACTTGCTGGATCGGCTGGTGGCCTGCTTGGGCGAGTGCGCCACGTGCTCGCAGAGATGGCGAGTGTAGGGATCGGCCAGCTGGCCGAGGGTGACCGCGTCCTTGTCCTGCTTGGCGAGGTCAAAGAGGGCCTGCGCAAGGGAGAACTTGTAGGACGCCACATTGCGCCCAAAGAGAATGACGCTGCGCCAGCTGGACTCCTCGGGAGAGCCCGTGCGGAGGTACTTGTCTATAGGGTTTTCTGCCATGGAATGACCACCTTCTCGCTCAATGATTGAGCCAATTATCACTCAGTAAGCGTACAGCGGGCGGTCAGGTACTCTATTTGAGACCGAAAATTCAGCAAGCAACCCTGATTTCACGGTACTTTGTGATGCACCAATAGCCTGTTCCCAACGCGAAATCGGAAGCAAGCTTTTCCTTTGCCTGCTTGATGTGAAAGACGGTCAACATGGACGATGAACAGGATGGCGCGCAAACGCAGGGTCAAGGACAGTGGAGCAGCAGGGCGGCGACGAGCAACAGAAGCCGAAAGCGCAGCGGCAGGTAGCCTCATCTACCGTTGAAGGGACCCGTGCAGCGTTGACGGAGCGTGACGGGAAGACCGCCGAGGTATACCAGCAGGAAACCGTCTCCACCGCGCTGAACTCACCACGCCGCCTGATACACGCAGGGCGTAACGCCAAGGAGATCATGATTTCCATGATCTCGGTAGCGGAACTGAAAAACCACACCCGAAATGTCGGCTACAAGGCCGGTTCCATCGACTTCTCCTACGAGACGAAGACCTTCGCCTACGACTGCGGCATCAAGCTCCTCACCGACGTGATGGACATCGAGGAGGCCGGTGTCATAGGCTGCTTCGTGCAGACCAGCGCTGGACTCCAGCACATGCAGGTGGCCCCGAGGCCGACGCCTACACCTTCGCGAGTATCGCGGGTCACGCAAGCGTGAAGAAGACGTTCGACGACTTCGGCTCTGCGGAACCCGTTGACGTGCTGGCGATCCTTCACGTCGTGGATAGGGGACGAGTCCCTAAAAGGACCCGGAACCTCCCAGACGGCCAAAAGCCGGAGCATCAAGTCCTTCCCAACGACCGGCAAAAAGGGAGTCGGACAGGTTATTGGTTTGTCCCGCGTATCCCGAGGAATTCCACACTTGCCGATACACAACTACTACTCAGTAATTTCAATGATAGAATCAAGAAACTATATATATACTGGGAATCTAGAAGAAGACTGTAGTAAAAAGCTGGTAAAAGACAGCTGATCTGAATCTCGAAAGGTGCAACCGTGGATGCGGCGATGATCCGGCTCGACCCCGAGCCCAGCATTTTGATAGAGAGTCTTCGCGATATTGGCTATTCCTTCAACAGCGCACTTGCCGACATCGTTGACAATTCTATCACTGCCAACGCTTCCGAAATTTTGATTCTTGCAATACCCGGCGATGACTTCCGTATTGGTATCATTGACAATGGTGATGGTCTTTCAAGAGACGAGCTGAGGCATGCCATGCGGCTCGGCTCGACCGATCCGAGACAGGAGCGTGCCCTAAACGATCTTGGCCGGTTTGGCTTGGGCTTGAAAACCGCCTCCTTCTCGCAGTGTCGACGTTTAACAGTGGTTTCCCGTAAGGAAAGAAATACTGCTGCCTTTATATGGGATTTAGATCTCGTTGTCGAGCAGAATGCCTGGAATGTAATCGAGCCAGATGACTTTACGGGAATCCCTTTTATCGAAGAGCTTGGCAACATTGGCACACTCGTGCTCTGGGAGAAGCTTGACAGACTTACTGGCGTGCGTGGTTCCGGAAGGGTTGACCATACACGGGTCATAAGCGAGGCGCAAGACTATCTGTCGCTTGTCTTCCATAGATACCTAGCCGGAGAGAAGAGCCTAAGCCGCGTAGCCATACGAGTGAACAATCTTTCTCTGAAGCCTATTGATCCGTTCAACATCAAGCACCGCGCTACCCAAGCCTCGCCCGTGGAGCGCATCTGTCCTGGCGTAACAATGCAGGCGTTTACACTACCCCATAGGTCGCACTACAATTCCCAACAGGAGTACGAACGCTATGGACTGAAAGGCGGCTACCTTAAGAGCCAAGGAGTCTATCTCTATAGAGCAAAGCGCCTCATTCTGTACGGCACTTGGTTTGGCCTATCAAAGAAGACCACCCTGACGCAGCTCACGCGAGTGAAGATCGATATCGACATTAACCAAGACGAAATCTGGAAGATTGACGTCAAGAAAGTCTCTGCGCAGATGCCGGAGATTGTCAGAGATCGCGTAAAGACGCTCATCACCACAATTGGCGCACCTTCGCGTAAGGCCTACCGAAGACGCGCTACAAGACTCACAAGCCCCGATGTTTACCCAGCTTGGAGTGTTGAACAGGCAGGCGAGAAGAAGCTGTATAAGATAAATCGAAAACATCCCGTGATAGTAAGCCTGAAAGAGGCCCTAGATATCGAGGATGCCAGAAGTCTCGAAACGGTCCTATCGCTTATTGAGTCTTCCTTTCCAACAGAATCACTCTTCTACGACTTTGCGAACAACGAGGGGGGCGTGTCTTTTGCCACTCTACAAGACGAGGAGTTTGTCGAGGCAGCACGGACCTTCTTTCTTTCGTTAAAACAGGCAGGACAAAATGAAGAGACAATACTTTCGATCATGCAGAGCGCAGAGCCCTTCCGATCAAGATGGGGCGACACCCTGTTCGCCCTTGGATTAGAGGAACGGTAGTGGTTATGGCTAAGAATGAGTTCATCGAGCAGATTGACAACTCCGTCCGCCAGCATTTTGCTGATCTCGATGACGTCCCGGAAGAAAGCGAGGTACGGGAATGGTACGAACAGCTCTACGATGCATTCTCGACTTTATCCCAATACTCGCAGATGACCGGTGACCGAAACACGATTATCGAAGCCCTTGTGCAACAGTATTGTTCGGAGCTTTCGATAACTAAGAGGTTTGGGTTTGCATTCAAGGATGAAGAAGTAAAGCCTTGGCTGAACGAAGCCGAGGAGGCAATCGAGGAGCAGAGCGGCTGGTTCTACTGGGGGCGCTACAAGAAGTACCTTATGAACTCGAAAAAGTGGGCGCGAAGCACTGTTCGTACTATAGAGCGTGATACATGGAATGTACTTGATCTTATGGCAAACCCGAATGTTGAGGCCGGGTTTGAGCGTAGAGGTCTGGTCGTTGCCTCGGTGCAATCCGGAAAGACCGCCAACTATATCGGTCTTATCTGCAGGGCTGCTGACGCTGGCTATAAAATCATCATTGTCATGGCCGGAGTCCACAACGTATTGAGAAACCAGACGCAGGCCCGCCTTGAGGATGGCTTTACCGGCTTCAACATTGTCGAACAGCAGAGCATCGAAGCTGTTGGCGTTGGCTTGCATAATGCCATGCGAAGGCCAATAACCTGCACCTCCCGTGAGGCTGACTTCAACAAGAAGCGTGCGAGCGCATTGAAAGGCATACAGACAGCGCATACGAACGAACCTTGGTTGTTCGTTATTAAAAAGAACAGCAACTCGCTAAAGCAGGTCTATGAATGGCTTCGTGACAACGCGAGTCCAGACGACCAGCTTCTTCTAGTCGATGACGAGGCCGACAACGCATCAATCAATGGGAAATACAAGAGGGATCGGCGGGAGGATGAGCCAACTAGGATTAACGGCCAAATTCGCAATATCTTGCATTACTTTACCAGGAAGTGTTATGTCGGCTATACCGCTACGCCATACGCGAATATTCTCATTGACCCAGAAACTGATACCGATAAGTTTGGGAAGGATCTCTTTCCAAGCAGTTTCATTTACACACTTGAAGAGTCAACTGACTACTTCGGAGCAGAGAAAGTCTTCGCCGATTTCGATGAGATGAACCCTAGGCACCTGAGGTTCATAGACGACATCGACCTTATCCTGCCACCTAAACACAAAAGCGACTACCAAGTCAATGCGATACCAGAATCACTCAAAGAGGCTATCAGAACGTTCCTGTTAGCCACAACTATCAGGGCGCTGCGTGGCGATGGCGACAAACACTCGACGATGATGGTGAACGTCTCTCCCTATAAACAGCCGCAAAAATCGGTGGTCTGGGAGATTGATGACTATATCAAACAGCTCAAGAACAGCATTAAGGCATATGCAGCTCTCGATGTCGATAGGGCGCTTCAACTCTCCGAAGACTTACAGTTCATGCATGCAACGTGGCTTTCCGAGTACTTTCATACAACAGAGTATGATTGGGAGTATGTACAGCATGCCCTATATAACGCGATCAAGGACGTTCACATTGTCAGCATCAATACCGACTCGACTGAAGCTCTCGAATACGAGAAGCATGTCGAACATGTTATAGCTGTTGGCGGTTATAGACTTTCCCGGGGACTGACGCTTGAGGGGCTTGTCGTCTCTTACTATTCACGCAACGCAAAGGCTTACGATGCGTTGATGCAGATGGCTCGTTGGTTTGGATACAGGTCTGGCTACGAAGAGCTCTGTAGGATCTGGATGTCAGAGAAAGCGGCCGGATGGTATAAGTTTGTTGCAGACTCAACTGCAGACCTATTCGACGAGCTTCGCAACATGAGACAAGTGCAGCGGACACCTAAGAACTATGGTCTGAGAATTCGTCAAAGCCCCGATTCGCTAATTGTTACGGCGCGAAACAAGATGGGAACCGGCACCAAGCTTACGGCCCCGATAGATCTAAATAATGGCTTCGTAGAGACGATTGCGTTCGATCGTCGTGTCGAAGCTATTGAAGCAAACAGAGAGGCAGTAAGACACCTGTTATCATCCTTGTCGGAATACGAGAGCAAGGAGCATTTTTACAGACACGTTCCGTCTAGCCTGATAATCAGCTTTATCGACGAATACGTAAACGAAGATGCCCGTTCTCCCAAATCGCAGAGCAAGCCGGTACGAAACTACATAGATGACCGCATGCTAGATGGCGAACTTAGAGAGTGGGACATCTACGTCGCAGAAGGCAATGGCAATAAAATCGAGTTGGCGGCAGGTGTGATTGCTCAGCAGGAAATTCGATACCCCGGCGGCGATACGTCTCAAGACTGCCTTGTTGTCGGCGAGAAGCACCGCCTTGCAAGTCGTGGTGCCGAGGTTGTGGGTTTGGATAACGGACAGATAGAGGCAGCGAATGAAGACTTCCGAAACGACCATCCTGACAAGAAGAATCCTTCAGACCGCTATTATCGGCGTAGACGAACATACCCACTACTGATCATCCATCCCGTGCTCATGAAGTACACCAAGCAACAGAGAGAGCGACATGAGAGCAAGGGGGCTCACGAACCAGAAGCAGGAAAATGGGATACTTGGGAACACTCCGAGGAAGCTTTCGGCTGGAGCATCAGCTTCCCCTATACGCCAAATCAGACAAGGCCCGTCGAATATGTGTTTAACCAAGTCGCAATAGAGAGTATGAGGGATGACTACGAAGAGGACAGCGACGATGATATCGAAGACGACTAGATATCCTTGGGACGAACTCGCCGTACCAGCTACGCAGGGTGAGTACATCGCGCGGCTCGTCCCAAAAGATGCTAATCCACAGGGCAAGAGGGTCTACTGGGCGAAAGGCTGGGCAGCTCGCCCCGCACTGCTCGTCGAATATGGCTGTAATCCATGGATGTCTATTAGACTACCAACATTCAAGAACATATTTGTTGCAGACCACCGTAAGGAGCATAGTATAGTCATTGAGCTCCTTGATCTAGACATGGTCGATATCTTTCTCAAGGTCTGTACCGATATAATCGCTGCTTTGCAGAACGTAAACGCAAGGGTGAGTGCAAGAGCATGCATTCTCAGATTGGAACGATGGAGCTCCTTTCTCCGGCCGTCTCGATCAAAGATGTCATCAGAAGCACAGAAAGGTCTTATCGCGGAACTCCATTTCCTGCAGCGGGACGCCCTTGCTGTGCATGATGAAGTCGACGCGCTGAAAGGGTGGATTGGACCAGAGGCGGGACCGCGAGATTTCGCCTATGGACAAGTCTTTATTGAGGTGAAATCAAAACGTGGCTCGGCAAACCCAAACATCATCATTTCGTCGGAAGAGCAGCTGAATGTCAACTCAACCGAGCGTCTTTTTCTGTACGTTGCGGAGTTCAACGATGCTCCATCGGGCAATAATGAGGGCTTCACTGTTACGGATGTGGTTGAAGAGACACGCGATGCCTTCCAATCGCCGCTGCAACGTGCGGCCTTTGACAGCAAGCTCGCCAGCATCGGTTACTTTGACGAGGACGATTACACGGATGCTAAGTGGAACGAAGGAGGAGTCTATTACTACGCTGTCGTTGGAGACTTCCCGAAAATCGACTCGCATTCTTGCAAGCCCGGCATCAGCAGAGTCGCATACCAGATAGACCTAGATTATTGTGATGAATACCTCATAGACAGAACCATTGTCATCGAGTCAATGGAGTAAGGAATGCCCACAACTGAGGAATTCTACGAGGAATTGTTTCAAGACATCAAGACGACAGCGGATACTTTCGGCATATACATCGAGGACGCATTCTTTGATGTGGTAACTGACTACCTCATCGATGCTGGGGAATTCGATGAGGCTGAGCGTTCTTATTTCCGGCCTCCCCAAGGGGGAATCAGGGTTGACGGCTATTGCGGCGACCCGATCGAAGCGGCGATGATACAGGATTCTGACCAAGGTACCCTCGGTCTCATTGTGCTTGACTTCAATCAGGACACGAAATTGATAACACTAACTAACACGGATATGGAGACAGATTTTCGTCGCCTAGAGAAATTTCTCATACGTTCACTTGAAACGCGTTTCAGGAGTTCCCTCGAACCTACCGATCCTGGCTTCGGCCTAGCGGATCTTATCAACGCGCGGTGGAACAAAATCTCTCGCGTTAAGCTTTACCTTCTCACCAATAAGAGGCTGAGTACGCGAGTTGAGGGTAAAGAGCCTTCGTCTATCGAAGGCCGAGAGATTATTTACAACGTATGGGACATCACCCGTTTTGGTAGTCTTGTGTTATCTGGCCGCAAGCGTGAACGACTGATCATAGACTTCAACGATCTCCCTGGTGGCCCCTTGCTAGTTCTGCTGGCAAGCAAACAAAACGATAAGAACCAAGTCTACCTCGCAGCTATTCCAGGCTTGGATCTAGCCCATATCTACGACCGATGGGGTGAGAGGCTCTTGGAGCAAAATGTGCGTGTGTTTCTGCAGGCGCGCAGTAACGTGAACAAGGGTATCAAGCACACTCTTGAAAACGAGCCCGATCTCTTCTTCTCATTCAACAACGGCATTACTGCGACAGCCGAGGCGATAACCACCGAGGCGAGCGATGGCGGCCTCGTGATTACTGGACTCGAAAACTTGCAGATTGTCAATGGCGGTCAAACTACAGCCTCTATCTACGCAGCATTCAAGTCTAAACACGATCTGAGCAGGGTCTATGTTCAGATGAAACTGTGCATAGTTAGTCCCGAGGCGGCCAAGGAGCTCGTCCCTCGGATATCGGAATACGCAAACAGTCAAAACATGGTGTCTGCCGCTGACTTCTTCGCCAATCATTCCTTCCACATACGTATTGAAGAGTTTTCCCGGCGCGTCTTAGCCCCTGCAAAGGACGGCAGCTTCAATCTCACAAAGTGGTTCTACGAGCGCGCTCGCGGTTCATACCGCGATGCGCAAGCTTACCTTACCCCTGCCGCTAAACGCAAATTTGCGAAGGAATACCCAAAGACGCAGACCTTCACGAAGACGGATCTCGCCAAGTACCTCATGGTGTGGACGGACAAGGCATACATGGTCAATCGTGGCGCTCAGAAGAACTTCGCTGAGTTTACGAAGGATATTGCAGGCGCTTGGGAGAAGAACAACAGACAATTCAATGAGATATACTTCAAGTGTCTTGTAGCAAAGAAGATCATCTTCGACCTCGCGGGCAAGGTAGTTCAGTCACGAGACTGGTACGAGGCCGGAGGCTATCGTTCACAGCATGTTGTGCTTGCGGTCGGCGCGCTCGCCAACGCTGTTCAAGGAATGGGAAAGTCCGTCAATTTCCTTTCCATATGGAACCGCCAAGGCGTGACGCCGGCATTCGAGAGATCTCTTGGGCAAGCTGCGGATATCGCGCATGAAGTCCTGATGCAGCCCGGTGAAGGATATAGGAACATCTCAGAATGGGCAAAGCAGCTAAAATGTTGGAACGCTGTCAAGCAAATGGAGATAGCTTGGGACGAGGGATGGATTTCGGAACTCATCAGCATCGAAGAGGAAAAGAGAATCAAGGGTGAGGGTGCCTGCAATCAAAGGGGGCTCGACGGCTTCGAGGCTCAATCCATTGTTGTTGAGATGGGCGCACAGTTCTGGCAAAACGTACTGGATTGGTGCAAGAAGGAAGGTGAGGCGACCGACAAGGAAAGAGACATTCTAGTATCTGCTGCATCAATGCCCTCAAATCTACCTTCCGACAAGCAATCAATCATTCTCGTCCATTTGATGGCAAGACTTCGGAAGAGTGGCTATTCATATCGCTTAAGGTCACGGAGTCTGAGATTAAAGGGGCAAGTTGATCGCAAAAACCTTTAGCCTCAATCCCAAGGAAATTCGCAACAATCTTGCCAATTTGCTGTGCCAGTAACGGAGGGACAGCATTTCCGACCTGCGTGTACTGGGACGTGCGATTGCCTTCAAAGAGGTAGTCGTCAGGAAACGTCTGCAATCTTGCGGCCTCTCGCACCGTGAGGCTCCTGCATTGCGCAGGGTCAGGGTGAATATAATAGTGACCGTCCTTGGCAATGTGCGAAGTCACAGTTGTAGACGGCTTGTCCCAAAGTTGGACACGGAAACGGTCGTCAAACTTTATCTCCTCGCCCTCCCGTACTTCCTGAACATTCTTGTGGTTTGGATACAGATAGTATGGAAATTCGGCAATACGTGCGGGTAATCCATGTTTTTCTGCGTATGCGGCACAGAAAACGTATCTGTCAAGGTCAGCGGCGAGGTGGGTGCGAGATTCGTGGTTGGCGAGAACGGTGTGAACACCCATCCGACCTCTATACCACTTTTCATATCGCCCTTTTTGTCCATTGACTTTAGTACGTCTCATGAGACGCGACAGGCTTTGGTGGCGGACACGAGATAGGATATCCTCTAAATCCTTTCCCTCCTTGGTGTCAAGCAGCCGCCCTATCGCGCCGTTTACGTACTGGCTCCAGTTTATCTTGCGCCATCCCTTGTTTTTTCTTGAAAAACCGCTACGAATGCTAGGAACGCCAGCGAGTGCTTCACGAAGCGTTATCTGAGTTGTCGGAATGAGAACAGACGACATTTTCTCACTGCCCTCTTTTATTCCGAGCAAGATGACTCGATGTCGCATCTGGGGAATACCGTAGAGCTCTGCTTTCACAATAAAATCGCGAGGGTCTGACACCTCGGTCTTGACGAGAGACTTTATCTCGTACCCGGCATCTTGCATGTCTACGCAGATGCGATCGAACACACCTTCATCCTTCCTTGTCGCAGAAAGCAGTCCCTTCACATTCTCCATAACGAAAACCGAGGGTTTTAATTTATTGATGAAGGCTAGGTAGCACTTGTAAAGGGTCTGCTTTGGATCCTGCTCAAGCCCTTCCTTGTCATGAGCCCTTCGTGAGCGACCAACTAGCGAATACGCCTGACATGGTGGCCCGCCAATGAGAACCCATTCACCATCCTCTCCACCACCGAATTCGGTTAGTCGCTCCCGTCCCTTCTCTACGAGTGTGTTATCGCCATCCTTTAGTGTTGCACAAATTGCTTCTTTTTCCGCCTCGGCCCATTCGTCCGCATAACGCTCTTTAAGTTCTCCAAGCCGACTCTCATCGTGCGTTTTCATGTATTGAAGGTATAAGCGCGGTATTCGACCACTGTTCGACCTCACAATCTTGTGAAAGAAAGAACGGAGCCGCAATGTCTTATGCGCCTGCTCATCTTTTTCGATAGACATAATAGTCTTGAAGACCGGGTTTCCATAAATGTCATTCAGCGAAGAGAAGCCTTCTCCTAGGCCACCTGGACCCGCGAACAGGTCTATGATGGGTATCATGTGTGCGTCCCTCCTATGCTGTATCGACTTGTGCCCAAGGTACCGAGATTGAAAGTATAGGATTGAGCTACCCTGTACTGGGCACGGGAAAGTCTTTAAAACATACTTCTTTGTTAGACCACCGTTGATATGCCAGTATCCCGCATCTCCGCTACGATGTTGCCGGCAAACAGTGCGTCGAAGAGAGGCACGGAAATGTTTGGCATGATACTGCAAGAGACTAGGAAGCAGTGCGTCGGCAAGACGAAAAGACTTATGGAGCTGCTGTGCGCACAAGCGCTCGCCAAGCTCGATATTAAGGGCGCTACACACGCGAGGCTCGAGGAACTTCCCAATGTCATTAACCCGTAGTAAAGATCCCCAGCGTAGCCGGGGCTTCAGTGACGCCCCATAGGGACCCGTCACAGCGGCATCGCCGCGACGGCCCGGTGTCCGCTGCCGCCGGGCCCCCGCCGGAGGCAGCGGACACCGGCCCGTGCGGCTCCCGTCGGACTGCCGCCGGACGTGCCTCCCGGTGACCGACTCGCCGGGGCCGACGGTGCCCGCGTGGTGGCCCCTCGCCCACATCGTCCGGTCCCTGCCCGTAAGGGCCCTCCACTCATGGTGCCGCTCGCGCGGCATGGTCGCGCTCCTACCCCCCGGCCTGCCCGCCACGTCGCCCGCGCCGCGCCTAGGCGCAACCCGGGGGCAGACGCGCGCGTGGTCGGGGCGGGCGCTCTCCCACCATCCCGGCGCCGCCCGTCCCACCGGCCGGCATCCCGGACATCCCGCCAACCTCCCTTTCGGTCTCGCCGCACGGTACCTTCCTGCGACGCTTCGGGACCCGCACCACGTGGCACGCGCAATACCGGCTCGTGTGCGACAGGCTATCCTTGCCCATGGTTCCCGCCCCTCTCGGACGGCGCAGCCGGTCCGCCGCGCCCCCGCGGTAGGGCGGGAGCTGCTATCACGGAAGGACGGTGGGGGTGAAACCACCGCTGGCATAGCCAGCGGTTTTCTCACCAGAATAAAAAGGCAGCCTCACAACTTTCTTGCATGAGGCCGCCTTTCGTTTTTAGTGGCGGAGGTTGGGGATTCGAACCCCTAGGCTATACTCACCACACATTACGGATGCCATTCAACTCTTCTTTGGTGGTAACCTCCGCATAGCCTTATACCCTCCACCAAAAGAATACTCAGATTCATTTTGACTACCTCCCTTATATTAACGTAAGCTATCATAGCAACAGCTACGAAAAACCCTACATATATCTGGAAGGTTACCGAGATATTTAAGCTAAAGTGACATACCGTAGATGACAATCTTATACAGTTCTTTATAATCCCACTGTAGAAAAAAACAATAGTGAACTATGAACTTCGTAAATTCTTAAGTGGTACCGTCGCGAGACATAAAATCAGGCTCTTCGAGGTTTTTGTGGGCAGCAGACTTGGGGTCATGGACCCTGACCCCCAAGGGGCCGTCCTGCTCCGCAGGCCCTGAGCTGCCAATTTGACATCTTAGGTCTTTTATTGCTCCAGACTCCTCCGGATACGCCAAGTGCAGCACACTGCAAAATCCATACCCATTGCAGCACACTGCATTATCTGCGATACTTGCAGCACATTGCACAAGCCTAGGCACAGGACGGACCATGATCATATCCTCAAGCGTCGAGGCGGGCACGCTCATAGGCTCGCTGCGCGAAATGCGGGGCCTGAGCCGCAGGGAGCTCTCTGCGG
>ERZ773099.936-NODE-936-length-22487-cov-4.620676_pt1 | contig 22487 bp, 21 predicted proteins | sample MGYA00511120_ERZ773099 | MGnify/ENA primary metagenome ERZ773099 (study PRJEB29015, sample SAMEA2738012) | human oral metagenome | biome: human oral; feature: human-associated habitat; material: dental | place: China | collected 2104 ...
CTTCTGTAAGGCGTGAGGACATATGTACAGCGTGCCGCCTTGATGAAACTGTTGCAGGAAACGGGCGCGAAGCAACGCATGTCGCTTCGCGTGACGGCTGAACATATGTCCTGAAAGTTATACCCTATCTTGCAAAAATTCTTTAATTGTCGCCACGATCTTATCCAACTGCTCCCTGTTCAATCCATGATGACAGCCCACATAAAGACCATAATGATCCAACCACTGAGCAACAGGGTACTCTCCCTCGATATTACCAAACAACTTTTTATAAACCGGCTGATTCAGCAGCGGAAGCATCGGACGAGTCTCAATATTGTTCTTCTCCAAGAAATGCGTAAACTCATCGCGCGTGAAAGGAGCGTCTTTCTTTATGACAATCGGATACATCATAAATGAGTGATCGACATAATCCGGATATTCGGGAAGCTGCAGATACTTCTCTGTTCCCTGTAAACCCTCGCTGAGATAATGCGCGTTCTCCTTGCGCGTGTTCATGATATGATCGCGATTTTCCAGCTGGCCAAGCCCCAACGCGCCTTCCAGTTCCCCAATGCGATAGCTGTATCCCATACGAACCATCATGAAGCGTTTATCCATTTCCGTCTGCATGCGCAATTTGCAGACCTGCTTGGGATCAGACGCCAAGCAAGTCTCGCAAGTGCAGGCACGTCCATGTGCGATGAGCGAGCGGGAAATTTCTGTCAATGTAAGATTATTCGTCGTGATGACGCCACCAATTCCCGTCGTGATCGTATGTGCAACATACGTACTGAATGCTGCCATATCACCAAAACTGCCGATTTTTTTCCCCTTGTAGGTTGCAAAATGTGCTTCTGCACAGTCTTCCAAAACACGCAAACCATGCTTTTCCGCCACAGCCATGATTGTATCCATCTCACACGGCTGTCCGAATGTATGCACTGGAATCGCTGCGACCGTCCGATTCGTGATGCGTTCTTCCATTTTAGAAGCATCCATGTTATAAGAAATCGGATCTACATCCACAAATACAGGCTTCAAACCTGCATGAATACACGCATTCGATGTAGCAATGAAAGTAATCGCCGGAACGAGAACTTCGCTGCCGTCTTCCCAGCCATAGACTTCTTTCATTGCCTCCAAGCAAACATGCAAGGCGGACGTTCCACTATTGCAGGCAACACCATACTTTTGGTCATGAAGTCGTGCGAACTCTTTCTCGAACTTGTGAACCATCTTTCCTTGCGAAAGCCGCCCAGAATCTAAAGCCTCATTCACATAACGTTTCTCAGCATCACTGACATACGCATATCCTACGCCGATCTTTTCCATGTGCTTGCTCCTCCTAAAATTACTACGCAGAAATATATCCTTGCTCTATAAGGAAATCATAATCTTGTTCCAAATCCTCACGCGAAAACTTTTTGCCCTTTATGCGCCGCACCTGATCAATCACACTTTTTTTCGTCGCTTTTCCATGCAACAAAAACGTTGCAACATAATCTATTGTTGTTAATGCTTCTAACTCTCTTGGAGATTTATCAAAAAAAACATCCCGTACTTCATTAACGAGATTCTCTTCCTTTTCCAGAAGGTTCCCCTGCACCGACCCCTTCATGATGATCCGGTGCGTCTTTCCCGATGTATCTATGATTAAACGATCTTCATTTTCAAGAATATGAACAGCTTGATCCAGTCTTGAACTATACGGCCCAAAGAAGTGAATAGTATATCGCAAATCTAACCGAACACCTTTTCGCTCAATTAAATACATAAGTTTTTGCAATTTCTTCTTGCCCGTTTGACCATCCATACATATATCCCCAATAAGAAGCGCATATTTTTCAAGCATCTTCATCATGATACCTCCCCGTCTGCAGCATACCAATCTCTCACAATCTTTTTTGCTTCCTCAGAAACCATAGGATGTGCATATAATCGTCTAATTCCTATCTTAGTCGCTAATGCCCGAATAATATAAGATTCCTCGGAGACAGATACTCTCTTTTTCATGCGCTTATTAAAAGAAATAATAGCTCTTTCATCTTCCAATTCACACCGAACAGGAATTTTATGTGGCAACTTATCCGCAGAACTATCTTCTATAAAAGATTCTTTCCCAAATTCTTTATATAGTCGCTTTTTCAAATTATCGTATGTACGTAATTGTTCTCCCTCAGCATGTGCGGGACTCTCTAAAACGCACGGGTAAACATACCTTGCTATAATGCTCTTACAATTTACATCATCAATTTGTTTACGGCATTCTTGAAAAACCCTCTCATCATCCCACTCCAGATATAAACCTACCTTCTCCGGATATTTTCCATTCGGCAAAATAGTCTTCAAAGCTTTTCCTAAAATAATATCGAAATAGCGGCGTGTACGATGAAAATACACTTCCGTAAACATAAAATACCTTGCCAACACAAACTCTTCAAATACCTTAAGACCACCATAATCTATTGCCAATCTTGGAAAGCCTTCCTTTCCATCAATCGTTAAAGAAGATAGTAGTCTCTCAAGGTCAAACTTTCCATAATTTACGCCACAATAAAGAGAATCCCTTAAAAGGTAATCCATCTTGTCGCAATCCAGCTCACCATCCATAAAGCTTTTAAGGAACGTAAACTCTGATTTCTCACCAGGATCTCTTCCTCGATAAATATCACAAATCAAATCCGGTGTTATATCGTACTTTTCATCCTTCGTTTTAAATTCTTTTCCAATTGCATGTATGTACTCTGCAATCTCTGTTTCTTTGATAATCTTCTCAGTGAAATCTTCATGTTCAATTCCATCAGGAAAGACAGATTCCGACGCATGCGAGAAGGGTGCATGACCCAAATCATGCGTCAGGGCAATCAGGCGAAGAATCTGTTCATACCATTCTATTTTCTTACGCGAAAACGTGTATTCCTTACCAGCATTTTCAACCGCCATGCGAAACGCTTTCGTCACCAAGAACATCACACCCAAAGAATGACCGAAGCGCGTATGCTCTGCACCATGAAACACAAGATTTGTCATGGCGAGCTGCTTGATATGACGAAGTCGTTGAAACGGAGCAGAATCTATAATCTTCTTCTCCCATGGTCTTACCTCAATAAAACCATGAACAGGATCACGATACCGCTCCATACAATGCGCTCCTTTTTTTAAAAACTACTGATTGTAATTCTCCAAAAAATATCGATATGAACGTTCGATTCCATCATGCAAGAATACCTTGTGCTGCCAGCCAAGCTCATGAATACGCGTAGAATCGACCAAACGGCGCGGAGCGCCATCGGGCTTTTCCGTATCATAGATCAAGTCTCCATGAAAGTCTACAACAGACGCAATCCCTTCTGCCAATTCCTTCATGGAAACTTCTTCGCCACTGCCTATATTGATATGCCCTTCTTCGTCATAATGCTCCATAAGAAAGACACAGGCATCTGCAAGATCATCGACATAAAGGAACTCACGCTTCGGGCTTCCCGTCCCCCAAAGAGTAACGGAATCCGCCCCCTCCATTTTTGCCGTATGAAACTTGCGAATCATCGCCGGAATGACATGTGAACCCTGCAAATCAAAGTTGTCATTTTCCCCATAAATATTTGTAGGCATGCAACTAATAAACGGATCACCGTACTGGCGATGGAAAAACTTCACCAACTCCAACGCTGAAATCTTTGCGATGGCATACCCTTCATTCGTAGGCTCAGGCTTGCCATCCAAAAAGGCCTCTTCACGAAGCGGCTGGTCAGCAAATTTCGGATAAATGCAGGAACTCCCCAAAGCCAAAAGCTTTTTGACGCCGACTTCATGCGCTGCATGGATGATATTCGCATTGATCATCAGATTTACATACAAAAAATCCGCAGGAAACGTACTGTTTGCTTGTATTCCACCAACCTTCGCCGCAGCGATAAATACATAATCAGGGCGTTCCTGCTCAAAGAAACTCTTTGTCTTCTGCTGATCTGTCAAATCAAGCTCACGATGCGTTTTCAGCAGCAGGTTGTGATACCCGCTCTTTTGGAGATGACGGACAATAGCAGAGCCAACCATTCCCGTATGCCCTGCAACGTAGATCTTAGCTGAGACATCCACACTCTTCTTCCTCCCTGTCAAGACAGATTTTCACGATACCACTCAATTGTTCTAGACAATCCGTCCTCCAAAGAAACAAATTTCTTTTTCCCAAACTCCGAGAGAGCACGATTCATATCAACAAAAACTTCTCTTGGAGCACCAAACATCTCCTGTTCTTCTTCGGGGAATGCGACGGAAACGTTCAAGTTTTCTCCAATCAGCGCAGCAAGTTCTGCAATCGTCGTATGTGACATGCCTCCAACATTATACGTATGCTCTTTGCCACGCAGAAGAATATTCCAAAGAAGGGATACCGTATCGGAAACATAGCAATATACTCGTTTCGCCCTGCCTGCATCCATCATCTGAATAGAGCCGCACAAGCCTTTTTCAATAAAATTATACAGTACACGCTTATCTGTCTTGCGAACACCCGGACCATACGCCAGAGACACTCGACCGATTTTTACGGTTTTATCCGTTCCCATATACGCATGGCAAATCGCTTCTCCACAGCGTTTCCCTTCAATATAGCAAGCACGCAGATGATCCGGCATAGTGGCACCAACGGTTGTTTCTGTATAAGGAGTTTCAGGGGATCCACTATACACTTCGCTCGTGCTAACGAAGAGGAATCGCCCAGCAGGTGAAAGATGTGCGAGCAAGAGATCCGTTGCTATCGTATTGAGACGAATCGTCTTAATTTGATTCTCCATAAACATCCCAGGCTGCCCGTACCCTGCCGCATGAATGATGCAATCAAAGATGGGCAACGATTCAAAAAATCGATAATCCGATAAATCACCGCGATGAATCGTGATCTCAGGATGCTGTTCTAAGTCTCGCAAATGATCCGGTAACTCCCGATGAATCACAAGAGCGACCTGAATCTTATCCGACGAAGTGTTGTTCCAACGAAGGAGCGAATAAATCATATAGGTGCCAATCAATCCGCTTGCACCTGTAATCAAAACACTCTTCCCCGCCAATGGGGATAAATCAAATTCTGACCAAATGGACGCGATATCTTCTTCAATAATTTTATTTCCCATCGTACAGCCTCCGTCTATGCCTCAATTAAAGCAAGTGTTTTCTCTCGTATACTTTTCACATCCATGCCAAAAACAGCCATATTCTCCTGTACAGTTCCATATGTCTTTGGTACTTCACAGGAAAGACCCACAAAATCCATGCGAACCGGGTTATCATGGCATGTCATAATGATTTCTGTCGCCAACGCACCGCTGTAGTATGGTTCACAGAGCAAAAGCTTATTCGTCGGCATGTTTTGCACAAGTGCTTCACGATCAAAAGGTCGAACCGTCGTATAATACAAAACAGTTACATCCAAATCTGCAACAGCTTCCATGACAGGTGACAACATAGTTCCAACAGCAAGTACAGTCGCTTTCGCCCCCTGCTTCACAACAACAGCCCGTCCAAACAAAACTTCATGTTCCATCACATTAGACGCCTCACTCAGCCGAAAATATGTCGGACTGCCATTGTCGTAGGCTTGTGTCATCAAACAATTCATTTCTTTCGCTGTGCCAGGAAGAACGATCTGCATATTGGGGATTTGCATGAGTGCACCTACGTCTCCAGGACAATAGTGCGTCATTCCCAACGCGCTGTAGTCAAACGAACCACCAACACTAACAAAATTCCCGTTGAGATTCTGATACCCGAAATCATCCTTCAACTGCTCATAACCACGTTCTACAATAAACGGGGCTATCGTATGGAAAATGGGAATATATCCCGTGAGCGCCAACCCTGCCGACACGCCAATCGATGCCTGCTCCAATATGCCTAAGTTATGTACACGATTTAGGTATGCAGCCTTGAGATGTCGGAATGCCCATACACCAATATCATTTAACAACAAGACTACACGCTCATCTCTTTCCTCTAATGAGGTGACTGTTGCAGTAAACTGTTGTCTCATGTTCATGCTCATTGCTCCAACTCCTTCAACAGTTGCGCGAGTTCTTCTTCATTCGGACTGCGATGGTGCCAACCAGGCTCATTCTCCATACTCTTGCACCCCTTGCCCTTAATAGTATTCGCAACAACTGCAAGGGGTTTCTCCCGATCATTTTGCTGGAATGCCTCTACTAGAGCCATATGATCGTGACCATCTACCTCACACGTTTCCCAACCAAAAACCTTAAATTTCTCCGTGAGATCACCCCAACGGATTGAACGATCAATCGAATGATTATAGTCCACTATGCAGGTGAGATTTTTGCATTTATGCTCTCCTGCGAGCAAAATCGCCTCCCACATACTCCCCTCATTCAATTCTCCATCACCGATGATACAGAAAACACGCTGCTGTTCATTCCTATATCCCAGTCCCATCGCCATTCCAACGGAAATCGGAAGTCCATGCCCCAGAGATCCTGTAGAGGCCTCTACCCCGGGAACCTTATTGCAATCCGGATGCCCGCCCAAACGACTATTGAAATGTCCGAAAGTGCCCAGCTCGCTCATTGGAAAAAACCCTTGTTCTGCCAGTACCGCATAGAGACCTATAGCGGAATGCCCCTTGCTGACCAAGAGATAATCCCGGTCTACCTTCTCCGGATCCTCAGGATCTACATTCAGGACAGAATCATAGAGCACATATAATATATCCAGAATGGAAAATGCGCTTGGAATATGCCCCTCTTTCGTTTTGTAGGCAGTTTCCAGTATGACTCGTTTCAGATTCTTCACTTTGCTCTCAAGCAGCGATTGATTCATACAATACCCCTCCAATTCAGCCTAATCTTTCCAAATCCGCTGCAACCATCATCTTGACCAGTTCGTCAAATCCGACTTTGCGTCTCCATCCCAACTCATGCTCCGCCTTGGTCGAATCCCCCCAGAGGAGTTCGACCTCTGCAGGGCGATAGAACTCCTCTGACACATCGACAAGGAGCTTCCCTGTCTTGGTGTCATAGCCCTTCTCATTACTTCCCTCGCCTTCCCAGCGGATGGAAACGCCCGTCTCATCAAAAGCCTTCTCAACAAACTCACGCACCGTATGCGTCTCATTCGTCGCCAGTACATAATCTTCGGGCTGATCCTGCTGGAGTATGCGCCACATGCCTTCTACATAGTCTCCCGCAAAGCCCCAGTCGCGCTTTGCCTCAAGATTACCTAGCGTCAGCTTCTCCTGCAATCCCTTGGCAATTCGAGCGACTGCAAGCGTTATTTTACGCGTCACAAAAGTCTCACCGCGCCGCGGCGACTCATGATTGAAGAGGATGCCGTTGCAAGCAAACATCCCATAGGATTCACGATAGTTCTTCGTAATCCAGAAAGAGTAAAGTTTCGCCGCCCCATAAGGACTCTTTGGATAAAACGGCGTCGCCTCACTCTGCGGAGCCGTCTCAGGCAAGCCGCCAAAAAGTTCCGAAGTTGATGCCTGATAAAAGTGAATCGGCAGACCGCTCTGCCGCACTGCCTCCAAAAGACGAATCGTCCCTACGCCCGTCGCCTCCGCCGTATACTCCGGCACCTCGAACGATACGGCGACATGGGATTGTGCAGCCAGATTGTAGACCTCATCCGGGCGGATTTCTTGAATCAATCCATGCGCATTGCTGGAGTCCGTCAAATCGCCATAATGCAGGAAAACACGCTTGTCAAATGCCGAATCATTCAAGACATGGTCGATTCTCTCCGTATTCTGACTGCTCTGCCTGCGAATGATTCCGTGAACCTCATAGCCTTTTTCCAACAACAATTCCGTAAGATACGAGCCGTCCTGCCCTGTGATTCCTGTAATCAACGCTTTTTTCACTGAGATTTCCTCCCCCGAATCTTGCTCATAAGAACGTCCTTCGCCTCAACGGCGTACAAACATACGCTGCGGAACTCCTCGCACCGATGAAATACAAGAAACTGCATCCCCAACATCAACAATGCTGCACATAGGCATTTGACGAACAATCCCGTATACGTTGAAGAGAAAAATGCCGCACTCAATATCTCGTTAATCAACATGATTTCCAAAAGAACGACCATGCTCCACCACGCATGACGCCACCAATATTTCTTCATGCTTCGGCGAAAAATCACACGAAAGACAAACTGCACGCGACCATAGACGATGAACCACAACCCTGCAATCGTGCCGATCATCACGCCGACAACCCCAAGATAATGCGCTAAAATCAGCGATAAAATCAGATTCGCTGCAGCAGATAGAACCATATAGCCGCGATCATTTTCAAACACACCATGCGTACTGCGGAAATTGTATGCATTCTCAAACTGCATGCCAAGAAAAACATTGACGGCCAAAGCCATCACATAGGCATCCTCAAGCAAGAATTCTGCCCCGAAGAAGAGCGCCACAAATGGTTGAAGCACAGTGAAATAGATACAAGCGATATACCCTCCGATCAAAAAGTAAGCAAAATCCAGCATACGATAAACACGATAACTTTTTTCCCTATCATCCGTATAAACTAGGTTCGCGACAGAAGGGATGATTCCCTGCAGCATCTTGTACAAGAGTTTGTAAACGCCATCACAGAGAAGGACATAATTTGCCACAAGACCAGCTGTACGCAGTCCCAGTATCGAGGAAATAATGATCGCATCCGTCCCCATATAGACAACATAAGATAATTTGTGAATCAGGAAATTCTTTACATCCACAAAAAATTTCCGCTGTCGCAAATCCTGTATCGTGACCTTGACCGTATGCAGGAACGGATATTCCTTGCCAAGCAGATGCGAGATGATCAGATTCGCCAATATATTGAATCCAAGCGCGGAGAGCGCATACATCGTATAACTCTGCCAAACAACAATCGCAGCGAACTTCACAAGATTCGCGGCAAATGTACAGACGAGATCAATGCGGACACAGATATAATCCTTCTGATCCGCCGCAAACAACGTGCGTCGATATGCCAGGAAATACGTACTGAGTACTGTGCAAATCTGAATCACATAAACAAATTGAACATAACCCCATGCGACACTTTCATCTCGCACAATCCACGGCAAGAAGAAAAACAGAACGACACCAATCAGAGCAACCAACGTGCCGATCAAGAGATAGATATACCGATAGATGCTCATCAGCATATTGACTTCGGCTTCGTTCTTGTTTGCAATCTCCCGGTAAAGCCCATAGCTGATTACAGTACTGATTCCGAGTTCCGCAATGGATAAAAGAGCAATCACATTGGTGAACAATCCTTCAAGCCCCAAGAGTTCTATAGGCAAATGACGTGTAAACGCCTGCCGGATCAAGATGCCGAGGACAGCCAACACGACATACAATATCATGGAGTACATGCTGTTGCGTAATACATTTGCTACTCGCATCGGTTACCCCTGATAAATTCCTTTGTCCAAAATCTTGCTATACCTATAAGGCTGCTCACTGGCCAAACGAATAATTCTAGCCATAATCGCCACCTGAGACAAACCACAAATCAAGCTGTCACAACCGGCCAAAGTATACATATCACGAAGGACTTCATAGCCACTCAAATAATGATGCCTAGGGCGATCATTCTTCTCCATAGCTATATTCAAGGCTCCCTTCCCTCTGGCAACCTCTTTATAGTAGATCAATTTTTTTCCATACTTCTGCTTCAGTGCATCTAAGCGACTTTCATCATCCGTAGCTAAAAAAATATATTTATAGTCATACTTTTCCAAGACTTCATCTATAGCTTCTACAAACTCATCTACTGCAACCATATTAGGATGGTTTAGCCAATTCAAAGCATAATCCGTCCCACGAATATGCACCCCTAAAAATTTTTTTGAAATCCATCCATCAGGACACAACACCTGCATATCTTCAGAAATGCGCTCCCACACTATCGTTTTCAGACGGATATATTTTTTGAAAACGATTGCCAACTTCCCCAAGTATATATCATCAACAATATATCCCTCAGCCATATGCGGATTCAAGTTGCCAAGATCACATTCGATTCGTGACTCATGCGCTGGATTAAACAAAAAGACTCGACTGCTTTCATATACCTCCGCTACAGAAATATTCGATGCCTGTTCAAAATAATACTCAAACGGATTACCTGAACCATTAACTTCTTCTTCTTCTGCATATAAGCAACCTTCAGGTTGATAATATATAACCGGAATAAATCCTAACCGGTCTGTCTCAATCAACCCATATAAAGTCTGCCGCAAATAGCCGCCAAGTCCTTTCATCATATTCCCATTCAAGCTTATGAAATATATATTTGAATCTATATTCTTTTCCCCAAAGCGTTTAATTTCCATAACATCAGGATTATGATTGATATTCATCACTTGATATACGAAATCTTCATCATTTCTATATCGCCAAGCGCGTTGAAGATAGTGTATCTTGGGATTTTTTTTCAATCTTTCTTGCAAAAAACAATACCATTTTTCTTTATAAAAGACGAGGCTTTTCATTTCAAATACATCCTCTCGACGTACTATTGCTTAAGCACCTTTTCGACTGCCTTAGTGACATCTTCCAGTGGAATATCCATACACAAATTATCCTTTTTACACAGTTTTATAAAATAACATGGTGAACAATCCAAGCAGCGTTTCACCACGATACAATTCTTATTATGATACGGTTGCCAGTGAAACTGATTCGCCGCTCCATGCATAATAGAAATTTGCGGTATTTGATACATGGCAGCAATATGCCCTGCAAAAGAATCAACACCGATGAAGAGTCTTGCGCTTTTTATAATTTGAAAAAGCTCCTGTAATGTAAGTTGATCGCATAAGGATATGCACTCGACATCCGCTTCTTCTACTACCGCTGTAATATTTGTTCGTTCATACTCACCAATTCCTGTGAAACACACTCTCAATCCCATCTTTTCTAAAAATCTGATCAAAAATGCCCAATTATTCAGAAGCCATTCATGTGTCCTTTTACCTGCTCCCATATGCACAATCACATATTCAAACGATTTCAATCCATTGCTCGATAAAAAATAATCATCTTCCTGTAAAAAATCTATACTTATATAACTATTTGCCAATCCCTTCATAGAAAAGCCTATCTGTTCCAAAAGTGCAGCCTGATATTCAATATTGTGCTTCTCCGCAATCGACCAAGGAACGACTTTGGACAAAAGCGGCGTTCCGCCATTCGAATCATATCCAACACGGCAAGGAATCCCTGCTTGATAGAAAAGAAATGCTGCCGATGGAAAATAATAATATAAATCAACAGCGATACTATAGTTTTTCTCTCGAATCTCCTTTACAACACGCTGCCGATCATTCCACCAATGAAAAAACCGTACAAGAATATTTTTTTTACTACGAGAAGTTGCCCAGTGGTCTTCAAAATGTATATAATCAATATCTGATGATAAGACTACCAGAGGCCTAGCCCAACTTCCCACTAAAAGGCCGACTTTAACTTTAGGGTAGTTCTTCTTTAATTCAGACGCAACACGTAACGCATATAAAACATCCCCTAAAGCAGCAGGATTTCGTAATAAAACACGTTCGTTTGATAAGGGCGCTTCAACGGAAGATACGCTCTTTAGAGGAAAAATCCTTGCGTATACACAGAATAAGGCATCTTTCAGTAAAAGATATCCTTTTAATAGCCTATTGCGAACAACCGGATATCTCATAGACTTACTCCTTTTGAACACAGATATCTCTGACCTTTGCGTCAAATCGATAATATTTAAAAACTATGAAATAAGCTAGCACAACAAAATTTTGATTTGTGTCTACTTGCACATTTATAGTCAAAAGCAACAATAACAATAATCCAGTGCTTGTGACATGCAAACGCCATAAGGATAAAAGATAAACCATTCCTGTTAACATACCATTTGTAATCAACCATCCACCAAAACCTGCAAAAGATTCATAATCCATCGCCATCGTATAGGCAATAAAGGAATCTATATTTTGTAGTTTCTCTGTGCCCAATAACAACTCCACTGCATCCAGATTCCATAAAGTTGCATAAGCACCGAAACGATGCAAAAAGGTTAAATTACTAGGATCAAGTAAAAATTCTTGATACAACGACCATAGAAGTGTCATCCCAAAAATCCAGAAAAAAACCACGACGCTTACAGGGATCATATCAATAAACCGTCGAAAACGGTGAATTATATATAGTGGAAGTACAAGTAACGATATTTTAGTAAAAGTAATGATGTAGCCTATCATATATAGAATTCTAGATATTTTAGATGTTTTCCAATATCTATCTTTTGAAAACAAATAATCTACACAGATTCCTGAAAGAAGAAGACTGGCCATAAACCCCGCTTCTCTGGATAAACCACTTACATGAGGGAGTCCGCCATCCAACAATGAATAGAAATTGGGGTTTGTTATCATCGCATAAGAACCCCATATCGAAGTTGAAATAACTTCCGGACTAAACATTAAAGAAATTTCTGGTGCAAAGAATAGTCCATAAAATTGAACTAAAGCAACAACAATAGAAAAGGAAATATATCGATTGATATACCATAGTTTATTATCATAGAGATAAAAGAGATATCCCATTTCTATTAACGTAAATATGATTTTTATACTTGTCATGGGATTTCCAAGAACAGCAATAATCCCTAAAGAAAAACCGACATACAAACCAGTCATAGAGATTCTACGTCTACCTAACCACAACAAAAAAAAAGGATTAATCAACACTAGGATGAAATCTATATATATAGATTTTCCACCTATCATAGGCGATAATATTTGAGCTATAAAAAAGAAACAAAACATATGTGCTAAAATTTTTTCTGCTCGCCACATAAAACTATTTATCTACTCCATCCCCTATACAACGAACCATTACCATACTACCATATTTCAACCTATACCCCTGTTACTTCAGCATATGCTCGTAATACATCAGATACACGAATATCTCGCATACACCGATGCTGCAAATCACATTGTGCAGGTGCCCCACAAGATATACAGGCAAGTGATGCACGCACGACAACACATCTCGGATTTCCAAACGGCTGCCATTGGCTTACCCGTGTAGCACCATGCATAACAGAAATCTGTGGCGTCTTACACATCGCAGCAATATGGCCCGCAAAAGATTCACAGCCAATAAATAATTTTGCTCCTTTTATCAATTGTATAAGTTCGCAAACAGAGAGCTTTCCACATATTGAAAAAGCATTGGAACAGTCATCTGCCTCGAGAATCCACCGAATGTCTGCCGCTTCTCTTTTTCCTGCACCGGTGAAAACAATCCTATTTGTATTGTGTGACAACGCCCTTACCAACTGCGCCCATTTATCTTTTTGCCATTCTCGTGTTGGCTCTCCTGAGCCTATGTGACAAACAATATATTCACCTTTTTTTAATCCATGCGTCTTAAGCAGTTCTTCTTCCGTTTTTGCATAGCGAAATTTAATCGTTGATTGCTCAAGTGCATGCACAGGTATTCCGATTTTTCGCAATAATTCTGCCTGATATTCAATTATGTGCTGATCATCCTCATGCCAGATCAGAGGATGCGTCAAAAGCGGTGCGCCTCCCCCTGCCGTATAGCCTACACGACAAGGGATATCCGCTTGGAAAAACAGCAACGCCGTTGTAGGATAGCGAGAAAAGAAATCGATTGCAACAGTATACTTATTTTCCTTAATCTGAGCAAGAGCTGTCTTCCTCGTTGTCAGATATTGCTTGATTTTATCTGCGATAGATTTTTTAGAGCGGTTCAATTTCCAATGATCAACTATGTAAATTTCATCAATATCCTTGCAATCCTTTACCATAGGAAGAGTCCACGAACCGATGACCATCCCGATCTCGGATTTCGGATATCGTTTTTTTATACATCCTACTAAGCGAAGAGTTAAAAGAACATCACCGAAATGAGCTCCATTGTTCAGGAGAATCCTAGAAAAGTCCACTTGTATAGGCTTCTTTTTCCCCGACATCATCGCTACCACAGCGTAAAAGATATCCTTCAAAAAACAATATATTCTCACGGAGACAAAACTGCTGTTATAACGATCCAACAACATGAATCACCTATTTCTTAGAACTTGCTCATAAACAGCCAACGTATTTTCAGCTACTTGATGCCATGAAAATCTTTCTGTTGCTAAAAACCGCCCGTATTTCCCCATTTTATTCAGACGTTCCCTATCATTTAGCATGACGTTCAGGGCATCCGCGATTTTTTTTTCGTTTTCAGGCGGCACAAGACACCCGTTTTTACCATCCTCAATAATCTCCGGTATCCCCCCCACATCCGTGCCCAGCAAAGGTTTTCCGCAGCTCATAGCTTCCAATCCAGATAAACTTGTAGCTTCCATCAACGAAGGCAACACTACGATATCAGATATCTGGTAATACTTTTGGATCTCCGTATGAGGAATATCACCAAGCAAAACCACGGATGCACGCACATCTTTATCCTCTATAAAGGACATGACCTGTTCCCGATATTCTGGATATCCATAATATTCGTTTCCAGAAATAAGGAAACGAACATTCGGATGCTTTGACAAGACCTCCTTCAATGCTTTTGCGAAAAAGACGACCCCTTTCGTCGGCGCCCATCGACGAGCGCACAAAACAATCGGCACACTAGGATCATATCTCATATTTCTACGCATTACCGCTATTTCATCGTTCGTTTTAGGAACAAATTTATCTACATCTACACCATTTGCAATATACGCTACACAGCCTCTCTCCTTCAAAAAATGAACGTCGCACAGTTCATCACTCGGTCCAATCAGAAAAGACACATGATTTAGGAGGTACCTTAATATTGGTCTTGTTATAAACGAACGATTCAAGAGCAAAAACTCACCCGTGTGATTTGTCAAAACCACAGGTAAATATTGCTTTAACCGTTTCGTTGTAAACATATTGGAAATAAAGTCATGTTGATGCAGGAGATCAAAAGGTTTCTCTCTGTGCAAAGATAAGATATACTCCGCAATTCTCTTGCTTTGGAAAACAGGGCGCACTTTTCGTAAAAAACCATTAGTGTAACTAGCCATACGCGAAGACAAAACATAACCTTCTGACAGATGCCACTTCGACTTGCCAATATACAATCTATGCACTTCTAGATTTTTAAACATTTCGCATCGAGACGATACATCATCCTCACTATCGATATCAAAACAAGTATGGACAATGACAACATCATGGCCTTGTTCCTTCAGACACTTTGCCAAATGATATACATGGGCTTCTACGCCGCCTATCGTGGGCAGAAAGAAACTTGTAAGCATACAAACTCTCATCTATCTATACTCCAATCATTTAGCCATAAACAGGATTTTAATATGCACCTTTTCCCGTAAATACAATCTTCGCCGTCTTAAATAAATACATCAGATCCAACCAGATCGACCAATTCCGCACATACCACGTATCCATAGCGACACGTCCTGCAAAACTCACATCATTTCGTCCGCTAGTCTGCCAAAAGCCCGTAATTCCTGGGACAGTGAGTGTAATTGTCGGAAGATATTCTCCTATATCTTCCTTCTCACGCGGAAGATATGGGCGTGGCCCCACCAGACTCATATCGCCCTTGATGACATTAAGAATCTGAGGAAGTTCATCCAAGCTATACTTACGAATCCATTTGCCAATCCTTGTAACACGCGGATCATAATCACGCAGTTTAGCAAACGTATCCCACTCTCTCTTTGCTTCAGGATATCTTGCAAGATACTCTTCTAAAATCCTCTGAGAGTCAAGATGCATGGAGCGAAATTTATAACAAGTAAATGTCTTCCCCTTTTTTCCAATACGCTGCGCATTAAAGAATACCGATCCTTTTGAATCAAGTTTAATGCATAGAGAAATCACAGCAATGATAGGAATAAGCGGAATACACAATATGCCCCCAACAATAACATCAAAAAATCGCTTAATCATCCTATTCCTTCGCCTAGTAAGATTATTGCGCAACGAAAGCATCATAATCTGTTCATTGAACAGCGTCTGCGCTTCTACATTGTAAAGAGGAATTCCAACGAGGTCAGGTACAAATATGATATCTCTTACATAAGGCTGTATATCTTCCAAAAGGCGCTTAAGTCGGTTCTTCTCCATACCTGGAACCGTAATCACGACCGTCTTCACCTCAGATTTATGTATAATTTCTGATGCTTTTTCTAAAGTTCCAAGCAAAAGAAACTTCCGAGGCAACTCATCTGAAACAGGCGCATCATCGAGAATTCCGACCACTCTATAGCGATAGCCCAAATCCTGTTCAAAAGAACGCAATACCTGCTCTGCGGTTTTCCCTGCACCGATTAAAATGATGGGTCTTGTCAACATATTTGTCATCTTAAGAATCTTCAACCATACATAGCGAACAGCATATACGTTGAACAACACCAGACAGGCAAATAGGACGACATAAAGTCTCGATGCCAAAAGACTCGCCTGCATGAAATAAAGCACGATGATACAGGTAACAAGCGCATAAAAGACAGCGTAGAAAATCTGCCGCACCGTCTCAAGGATTGGCTGCATCTTCGTATAGGTCTGCGCCATGCCAAGGAACGCAATAAAAAGCAAAGGGATCCAGAAGAATACATAGGCATTTGCAATATGATAAGAATCCCCTACAAAGAGACCATAGAGATCATGCAGGTCGAAAGCAACTTTCTCTGCAAGCAAAATGGCGATATAGTCAAAAATTACAAAAAGAAGAGGGGCGCATATTCGTCGAACAGTTGCTGGCAATTGATATCGCATACTCGTCGCCCCCCCCTCTTCATTTCTATCAGCAGATTGCCACGTAAGCATCCACTTAAAACTATGCCGTCCGTCTGTAAGCAAGCAGTCCATAACCCATAGACAGAAGAACGCCTACCACAAAGCCGATCGCTGTGATCAATTTCTTTCGAGGAGCAACAGGCTCATCTCCATCGGGCAAGTTCGCCGAATCGACAATCTGGATGTCCATGCTGTCCATGGCTTCTTGAATCTTGCTCTGTTCGCTCTGCTTAACGAGGTTCAGGTAGACCTCACCTTTGATCTTCACATCACGCTCAAGGCGCATATACTCCAATACATCATCGGGGAGCTGACCGATTTCGCTTTCTTTTTTATCACGCTGCTCCTTGAGCTTCTTTTCTCCCGCCTCAGCGACAGACAATTTGACGGCTGCCAGCGCTTGACGCTTTAAGATTTCTGAATGTGCAGGGTTCAAAGTCGCCGCATTTGAGTCAACGCTTTCTACAACTTCGACATTGAGACTTTCCTGCAGTTGGTGCAGTTCATTTTTTGCCTGCTGGACACTCGGATGTTTATCCGTGTAGCGCTCTTCCAGCCCTACGATTTCCACTTGTTTGGCGACAATCTGATCGCGAATTTTCTGCACAACAGCGTTGTCCGAAATGCGGTATGCCTTGCTTTTCACCTTTTGCTCTAGAAGCTTTGCCTCAGCCGTATCCATTTCTGCCTGTGCAGACTTTTCCTGAACCTCGGCTTCGCTGATCGCCTTATCAAAAACGGCCAGTTGCTCAATTGCCGCTTTCACTTGTTCGTCGGGGCTGTATATCTTATGCTCCTTGCTGAAAGTCGCTAGCTTCTGCTCTGCCTCTTCCGATTCCTGTTTGCTGTCTGCTATGCGTTTATCAAGGAATTTCACGAGCAAAGACTGTGTTTCCTGGTTCATATCCGTCTGCATAATGAGGAAGTTATCGACGACCGCCTGCGAGATCATTTGCGCTTCTTCTGGCGTCTTACCACGCGCGGTCACCTCGATCAAGTTCGTTCCTTTTGTATTCTTGATATCAAGATACTTTTTTGCGAATTTCTTTGCATCTAGCTTCTCATCCTGCGGGAAGTTCAATGCTTCTATGATCGGTTCAAGCACGGTACGTGCTTTCATCAGCTCAATGTAGTTCATTGTCGGTGACGACGCAGATCCTCCACCTAATCCCAACAATGCCATCGCCGCTGCAGCACCGGAAACATCCACTTTATTTGTAGCACGCGTTTGCACCAAGGTAGTAGATTCATATTGTTTCGGCAAAGTGAATGCAATCACCAACGCCAGCACCGTGCACATGAGCACAATTGTCACTACCATCTTCCATCGTACCATCATAATATGAAAAAGTTTCGAGAGGTCAATCGTGCCCTCGTTCTGTTCCATTGCAGTCTCTCCTATTCACGCAATCACTTCGTCAACGATCTATACAACGCCCAAACGTTGACATACGGCAAGATATCTTCAGCAATCTTGATGCCATTCGATGCGGGCACATAGACGATATCGCCGTCTTCTAAGACAACGTTCTGCGTGAGATCGTGCTTCTTCGTGTAGTCCTTCATGTTGAGCGTGCGGTAGTACATCATATCATCGCGCACGCGGATGACCTGGATGCGCGTGCTGCGTCCGCGATTCGTCCAGCCGCCGGCGCTTGCGAGGGCGGCATAGGCGTTCATGCGGTCAATGCTCAAATCATGGATGCCGGGTGAAGCGACGTTGCCCATGACGTAGACCTTGCGCGGCCCATAGCTCGTGATGAGGAGCGACATATCGGGGATGCGCAGGTATTCGCCGAGCGATTCCATGAGAACTTCCTTCGCTTCGTCCAAGGTCAGGCCTTCCATCTTGACGCTGCCGACGTAGGGAAGCTGGACGTAGCCGTCGATGCCGACCGTGATGTTGTTGACGCCGATGCCATCGGGGAAGCCGACGGCGAGAATATTGATCGTATCGCCCTTAAAGAGGCGGTAGCTCGGCGTCGTCTCCGCGCGGCGCAGGGAGGCGATTTCAAACTCCTCCGGCGCTTCAACGTAGTTTTGCGCCGAAACCTGCTGCTTCGCCGTCTTTTCCTGCGCCTCTCTGTGCACAGGCGACTGCACCGAAGAAGATTTCACGGCGACAGGCGCAGCCGAAGCCGCTTCCGCTGCAGCGTCTTGCGCCGACGGCGCGGCGAACGCAGCGCTGCTGCTGAGCGCGAGCGCCGCAGCCACGGCAAGCATACTGCGTTTCTTCATAGACCGACACTCCTTCATTCTGATTGCATCTATCTCGTTTAGAATACCATACCTCAGGTGTAGTGTCAAAAGTCAATCTTCCCTTTATACCGAAGACTTTTGACTGCCATGGAGCGACCTCTCATACGCATATCAAAATCTTGCCTTCATCCCTCCATGCACGCGCGGCAAGTCTTGCTCGCACCAATCGGCTGAAACGGAGCACCGCAGGACTCGCAGCGCGGCAGCGGGATGCGCCAGCGCTTGGCAGCGGGGGAGGCGGCGAGGCGCAGGGCACTCTTTGGGCAGCGTGCGGTGCAAAGTCCGCAGGCGGTGCAGAGCTGCGGCATGAAGGTGAGCACAAAGTCCTCGCCCTCGACACTCGCCTGTAGCGCTCCGTGCGGACACAGGCGCGCACAGAAGCCGCAGGCATTGCAGCCACTGTAGAGCGCGAGGTCAGCATGCACGGCGGCAGGCTGTGCGCCATGAGCGAATGCCCAGGCGGGAGCGGAGAACGGAGTGAGTGTAGGGAGCACGGAAGCTTGCCCCATTCCCGCTGCATCCGGCGGCAACCCCCGATCCACCTCTGCCGATGACGCGCCCACACGCTCTCCGCCAGCAGCACCGCACGCCATACGCGCGACAAGCCCAACGTCATACGCCCCTGCCGCCGCGCTCCCCCCCGCACCGCCTGCCGCATCTCCCTGCCCAAACTTCTCCTTCGCCACATCGCGAAAGCGGCGGAAGAAATCGCGGCGGCTGTACTCGCGTGCGGCAGGCTCAGCATCGAGCAAGCGAAGCGGCGCTCGCCCCGCCGCCGCGAGAGCCGCTTCGAGGGCGGCAGCCTCGCGTGCGAGGTGCGCGTGGACGGCAGGCAGGCAGGCGCGGCAAGAACCGATGTCGAGCCGCACTTCCTTCTGCGAGGCGATCGACCAGAGGATGCCGCGCGTGAGAAAGCCGAGGCACGGAAGCATGGAATCCGGCGCGCTTTTCGCGCATGCGAGGCGCACGCTTGACGCATCAGCAGCCACGACAGCCGTCAGCTTCGCCGCATAGTCAAGCCGCGTTTCGACGGCGGCAGTCGGGCAGACGGCCGTGCAGAGACCGCATTCGATACAGAGATCGGGATGCGGCACACCCCAGCGAAACGCGCCCGCAGGACAGACATCCTCGCACGCGCGGCACGGCGGCTGCAGGCGCCCCTTGATGCACCTTGCCGCCGCCAAGCGGATCTTTTCCAATCGGACGCCACCTTTCCAGAAATTTTCCTTTCCATTATAGCAGGATGCAGAGGATTTTTCGAGGTATCCTGCACGCATCGCAAAGATTGACGGCATGATATAGACGCAATATAATATAGGAGGAGGGAGGAAAATGTTGCAGATTATAGCGTGCTATTGGTATTTGAAACGTACAAAACATATGGCTTTTGATGTCCTAACGTCTCTCATATTAGTTAGCAGTTTGCTTTATTTTAGCCGTCCTGAAAGTTTTTTGATGAATATTAAATCTTTAACAAAGGCTTGCCTTCCAGTGTTGACATTCCAAGCTACATTGAATGCATCGAGTCTTATTTATTTTGCAAATTCCAATTCTGTACTTATTAAACTCTTGAAGAGTAGGCGGATAATGAAGTCTGCACGTAAAACTAGATATCGTCAAATGGATCAGATATATGCATATTTTGCATGGGCAGTCCTGATACAATTTATATTTTTACTTTATGCCTTGTTTTTGTTGTTTATTCAAGAATGGACACCGATACTTGCTGTTATTTCTATTTGGCTTATATGTTTATCTATCATTTTAGCTTTTGGTATGTTTTATTCGAGTATTTTGTGTATTCGAAATATCGGCATTTTATTTACCTTTCTTATTTGGAAAGATGAAAGCGAAAGTGTTTAGAGACAGTCTATGAGAATGCAATAAAATAAGAGGCATCATCAGAGTGTGTGAGTAAGATATACTTATTGGGCTGCTCTATATTCTCATGAAAAATGAACATCAATAGTAGGACGCTGAAACATGATCGTATCAATCAGGTTGTCGATATTTCTAAACCTTTATGTGCTCGTACAACCCCTGCTCGTGGCATGGTTTATGACGACCATTATGTGAATTTATCTCCTTCCTTGCAGCTGATCTCCTCAGCGTCGATGCGCGAAAGGTTCTCGAAACGTACAGGCGGCTTTGAATCCAGTTCGCCCGCATCCTGCTGATGACGAGAACGGTGTTCCATGAAATTTGGAGCAAAGCGGCAACGGTGCTCTTATCACTGTGCGTTTGCCGTTGAGTATCTTTTGGCAAGCATGTATTTCTTTTGGCGTATAGTGCTTTGCTTGCTGCATTGTGACATTGCACCTTGCTTATAATTATTAAGGAAACGGAGGCGATGATAGTGGCGAAGAGCAATGGTGAGTGATTCCATGCGAGTTTTCAGCGATTTTTGGCACAGTCGGGACGTGAGGAGCCGACAGATGCTGGGATGGATGCGTTGCTGCAGGAGTATGTGACGATGGCGAATGAAGAACCACTGCTTCTTGCGTCGATGGCGTAGGAGGAGTCGGCGGATGCGTTTTTGGATCGTGCGCAGGAGGCGAAGAGTCAGCGGGAGCGTCTGAAGTGGATCCGGAAGGGCGCGCGAGATTGAACCCGATCATGTGGATGCGGCATTGGCGGAAATCGAGATGACAACCAAGAATCCGTATGAGGAGGAGATGCTTCTTTTTGAATTGCAGCAAAAGGCTGAGAAGCAACTGCGTGAACAAGGAGATTTTGGCAAGGAGGCCATCGGCAACTTCTGGCTCCTTGTAGGAACGCGCCCGTATATGCGGGTTTGTCATGCGTATGTGGAGACTTTGTTGGTGAATCGCAAGATGCGCCTTGCCGCTAAGGAGTGCGAGTCGATGCTTCGCCTTTGTTCGAGGGACAATCTCGGTATTCGCTATACGCTCATTCATATTTATGCATATCTTGAGGAGGAAAAAGCGGCGCAGAAAATCTTCAAAAAGTATCATGGGGCGAAGGAGACGCGCCTTCCATTGGCCATGGCGCTTCTTTCTTACAAACTGGGGAAGGAGAAGGCAGCGCGGCATGAAGAGGACAGTGGCAAAGGAGTGAGATCCTTTGCGTTATATATCTGGCACGAACAGTAGAACTGCCGCACAGGATGGATGTGTGGCAGCTCTACCGTTCATGCCTCTCCTTGGGACAAGCCGTGCATGCATAAACTACACGCCCACACCGACGACATGGTAAAACGCATCGGGCAGATGGACGACCTCGTCAAGCGATACACAGGCGGATATGGAGAGGCGATAAAAACGCTGGATGAAATTCGTTCCGCCCTGCCGCAAACTGCATCGGGGGAGATTTTATCCTCCAATACAACTTTTTCTATATGTCGCAGAAAGTTGGATGCGGCATCCACCTTATAGGGCTTGCGGCAGACTTTGCGATGTTCCTCATAG
>ERZ773099.937-NODE-937-length-22486-cov-16.765280_pt1 | contig 22486 bp, 18 predicted proteins | sample MGYA00511120_ERZ773099 | MGnify/ENA primary metagenome ERZ773099 (study PRJEB29015, sample SAMEA2738012) | human oral metagenome | biome: human oral; feature: human-associated habitat; material: dental | place: China | collected 2104 ...
ATGAACCTCGACAAGTGCATCGGGTGCCACACGTGCTCGGTGACCTGCAAGCAGGCGTGGACGAACCGGGAGGGCGCCGAGTACATGTGGTTCAACAACGTCGAGACGCGGCCGGGCGTCGGCTATCCGCGCACCTGGGAGGACCAGGATAAGTGGAAGGGCGGCTGGAGGCGCACCGTGTCCGGGAGGCTCGTTCCGCGGCAGGGCGGCAGGGCGGCCTCGCTCGCCAGGATCTTCTCCAATCCGACGCTGCCGGTCATGGACGACTACTACGAACCATGGACCTACGAGTACGACAAGCTCCTCTCAGCGCCGGCGAACTCCCGCAACGTCCCGGTGGCGCGCCCCAAGTCGCGCATCACGGGAGAGGCCATCGACACGATCGCCTGGGGCCCGAACTGGGACGACGATCTGGGCGGGTCGATGGAGACCCTCGACGCGGACCCCGTTCTCGGCCGGATGAACCTCCAGGTGGCCAAGACGATCGAAGAGTCCTTCATGTTCTACCTGCCGCGCATCTGCGAGCACTGCCTGAACCCGACGTGCGTCTCGGCCTGCCCATCGGGCGCGATGTACAAGCGCACGGAGGACGGAGTCGTCCTGGTCGACCAGGACGCCTGCCGCGGCTGGCGCATGTGCGTCTCGGCCTGCCCGTACAAGAAGGTCTATTTCAACCACGCGACGGGCAAGGCCGAGAAGTGCACGCTGTGCTATCCCCGCCTGGAGGCGGGCCAGCCGACGGTCTGCTCGGAGACCTGCGTCGGGCGTCTGCGCTACCTCGGGGTCCTCCTCTACGACGCCGACCGCGTCACCTGGGCGGCCTCCCAGAAGGACGAACGCAACCTGTACCGCGCCCACCGGGAGATCCTCCTGGATCCGCACGACCCCGACGCGGTGGCGGCGGCGCGGGCGAACGGAGTCCCCCACTCGTGGATCGTCGCGGCGCAGGAGTCGCCCGTCTGGAAGCTCATCGCCGCCTACGAGGTCGCGCTCCCCCTGCACCCCGAATTCCGCACGCTCCCCATGGTGTGGTACGTCCCGCCCTTGAGTCCGGTCGTCGACGCCGTGACGGCTTCCGGCAGCGACGGAGAGGACCACAAGGTGCTCCTCTCGGCGCTGTCGCAGATGCGGATTCCGCTGGAGTACCTCGCGGGGCTCTTCACCGCGGGCGACCCGGCCCCGGTCGAGCGCTCGCTCCGCCGCCTGGCCGCCATGCGCTCCTACATGCGGGACGTCTACAACGGAGGCCCGGGCGAGGAGGGCATCGCCCGGGCGGTGGGAATGGACGGCGAGACGATCCGGGACATGTACCGGCTCCTCGCGATCGCCAAGTACGACGACCGCTACGCGGTGCCCACGGCCCAGACGGAGCTCCCCCGCGGCATCTCGGAGCTCGAAGGCTGCCCGGTGGCCTACGACGTCGAGGCCTTCCACGGCGCCGGGGTCGAGACCCTCGCCCGGCCCGAGGGCCGCAGGATGCTCCCTCTGGAGGTCATCCGATGAGCACCTACATCGGCATCCCCCGGATCCCGACGACGCGGCGAGCCGGCGTCACCGACGGGCAGGCGAGGATCCTGCGCATGGCCTGCTCGCTGCTCCTCGATTACCCCGACGAGGGGCTCGCCGACAAGCTCGCCGCCGTGCGATCCGAGACGCCGCTCCTCCCGGCCGAGATCGCCGGCCGGCTCGAGGCGTTCTGCGCCGTCGCCGACGAGTGGGGCGTCCGCGGCCTCCAGGAGCACTACGTGGAGACGTTCGATCAGCGGCGCCGCTGCGCGCTGTCGCTGACCTACTACTCGCACGGGGACACGCGATCGCGCGGGATCGCGATCCTCGCCTTCAAGGAGGTCATGCGGCGTCGGGGATTCGAGGCCGCCCGCGACGAGCTCCCCGACCACCTGCCGGTGGTGCTCGAATTCTGCGCACTGGACGAATCGGACATCGGCGGGCAGATGCTGGCGGCCAACCGGGAGGGCCTGGAGGTGCTCCGCACCGCGCTGCGCAGCGCGGGCTCGCCCTACTCCCACCTCCTGGAGGCGCTGGTCCTCACCCTGCCCGAGCCCGACGAGAGGACCCTGGCGGGCTATCGGCGCCTCGTCAGCCAGGGCCCGCCCACCGAGCTCGTCGGCGCAGGCGACCTCGACGCCACCCCGTTCCCCGTACCGGAGAGGTGAGACGATGACGACTCTCGACACCTTCCTGTGGGTCATCCTCCCCTATCTGTCCATCGCGATCATGGCCGTCGGGCTCGTGTGGCGCTACCGGACCGACCAGTTCGGCTGGACGAGCCGCTCCTCGGAGTGGAACGAGAATCGCATCCTGCGCTGGTCCTCTCCCCTCTTCCACATCGGGATCCTCTGTGTGGCGGGCGGGCACGTCGTGGGCCTGGCCGTGCCCAAGTCCTGGACACAGGCCGCCGGCGTCTCCCAGCACATGTACCACCTGGGGGCGACCGGTCTGGGGTCCCTGGCCGCCCTGGCTACGATCACCGGGCTCGCGGGCCTCATCTGGCGGCGCGTCGTGGTCAAGTCCGTACGCCTGGCCACGAGCCGCATGGACATCGTCACCTACGCGATGCTGTGCCTGCCCATCGGGCTGGGGACATGGGCGACCGTGAGCTCGCAGGTCCTGGGAGGGCACGAAGGGTACGACTATCGCGAGACCGTCTCGGTGTGGTTCCGCTCGATTCCGGCGCTGCACCCGCGCCCCGAACTCATGCTCGACGTTCCCATGCCGTTCAAGCTGCACATCGTGGCGGGCATGCTCCTGTTCTGCATCTGGCCTTTCACGCGTCTCGTCCACGCCGTGTCGGCGCCCGTCGGCTACGTCACCCGCCCGCACATCGTCTACCGGTCGCGCGACCGCAGGAAGCCGACGTCCAAACCCCGCGGCTGGTGAGACGGCGGTGCGCGGCCTTCGCGCCTCCTTCGACGCGTGCGCATCGTCCGCGGACCGCGGCCGTCCGACCGGGCCGTCGGCTTCCGCGGCGACCAGGGGCCGGGTCGCGCCCGCGGGCGTCAGGGGCCCGCCGGCGCGGGTCGGCTTCCGCGGCGCATCGGGCGAAGCCCGGCGCACGGCAGGCAGTACAATCGTTCGTCGTACAGACGCGCGTCTGACTCTGAGGAGGTGAGCGCATGCAGCGGGGGCATCCGGGGGATCTGCAATCGGTTCTGACGACGGTCGCCTCGCTGACATCCGCCCAGCATGCACTGCTCAGCCAGATCTCCCGGCACTCCTCGCCTGTGACCGTCACGGAGCTGGCCGAGGAGAACGGGCATCACGTCTCCTCCGTCCGCGAGACGCTGGAGGCCCTGTACGCCTTGGGGCTCGTCACCCGCGAGCAGATGCCGATCAGCGGCCGCGGACGCCCCGCGCACGGGTACATCACATACACGCCGACGGATCCGGCCTTTCCCGCCCGAATGCTCGAACAGGCCACGCAGGCGGTCTTCTCCTGGCTGCGCGAATCGGCCGACGACCCGAAGGCAGCCGCCTTCGGGATCGGTGCGCACTGGGCCGACGCCGCCTTGAAGATGAACCGCGTCCCCGACCATGCGACGAGCGCCTTCCGCCCCGGCTTCCGCCTGGTCGACCACATGGACAAGATCCGGCTCTTCCTGACCGCCATGGGCTTCGCCGCGGCGGCCCACCCCGAGGAGGCGACATCCCTCGTCCTGGGAGCCTGCCCCTACACGGACCCCGACGACCCCGATCCGCTCGCGCTGGAGCTGCGGCGCGGCGTCGTCGAGCGGATCCTGGAGCGCACGTCGGCCGGAAAGGCGGACGTCGCCTACCTCCCCGATCCGGCGAACCCCGTGCGCGTCCTCGTCAGACTCACCGAGCGGGACGAGCCGAGGAGGCGTCCGCGGCCCACGCGCGTGCGGTTCTTCGGCGGCGCCGAGGAGGCCGCGGAGGCCGCCGTGATCGACGTCGACCCGGACGAGACTCCCGCCACGCTCGGCGAGCTCCTCGCCGAGCTCTCCGCGCGGCGTCCACGGCTGGCCGCGGTACTCGACGTCTCGAGCTTCATCGTCGACCACAGGACGGCGACCCGTCGCACGCCGCTGCACGCGGGCGCCGACGTCGAAGTGCTGCCGCCTTTCTCAGGAGGGTAGATGATCAACGTCGTCCACACGGGCATCGTGTCCGCACCTCTCGACGCCGCCGCCATCCACGCCGCGGTCCACGACGAGCGGTGCGGCGCCACCGCCGTATTCCTCGGGACGATCCGCGAACGGACCGGCTCGGTCCCCGTCGTCGCCCTCGAGTACACCGCGCATCCCAGCGCCCCGAACATCCTGCGCGACATCGCCGAGGGCCTGACCAGGCGGCAGGGCGTTCACCGGATCGAGGCCTGGCACCGGACGGGCCGCCTCCAAGTCGGCGAAGTGGCCATGGTCGTGGCCGTCGCCGCCGAACACCGATCGCAGGCCTTCGCCGCCGCGCAGGCCCTGGTCGACGAAGTCAAGGCCCGCCTGCCCGTGTGGAAGAAGCAGATCCACGCGGACGGGACCCACAGCTGGTCGGGCTTGGAGAATGCTCGCTAGAAGGCGCGTCGGCAGGGGCGCGTTGATAGAATCGGGCGGCCCAACCCTCGTCACCCGACGGCAAGGAGCGCAACATGTCCCCGTCTTTGAGCCCCGACGAACACCGGAGACTGGTCGAATCCCTCGGACGCACGCTCGCCCCCCGCGCCGTCCCGCTGTCGCGAGCGCTCGGATGCGTCCTGGCCGAACCGCTCGCGGCGCGGCTTCCCGTTCCCCCCTTCACGAACTCGGCGATGGACGGCTTCGCCGTGCACGCGTCCGATCTCGCCGAGCTTCCGGCGACGCTCCCCGTCGCAGGGGACATCCCGGCCGGCGACGCGGGCGGACACGCGGTGGCTCCGGGAACCGCGTGGAGGATCATGACGGGCGCGCCCATGCCCTCCGGCGCGGACACCGTCGTCAAGGTGGAGATGACCGACCATGCGCCGCACGTGACCGAGCCGCCCGGCCGGGTGACGATCCGTCGGGCGCCCGCTCCGGGGGCGAACGTCCGCCACGCCGGCGAGGACGTCGAGCCGGGAGCGCCCGTTCTCCCCGCGGGGGTCGTGCTCGGCGCCGCCGCTCTGTCGGCGGCCGCGTCCGTCGGCTACTCGCTGCTGCCGGTCGTCCCCCGTCCGCGAGTCGGGATCGTCACGGCGGGCTCCGAGCTCGCCGATCCCGGGGCCCGCCTCGGCGACGGCGAGATCCCCGACTCGAACTCGGTCCTCCTTTGCGGCCTCGTCGAGGCCGCCGGGGGGATCGTCGCAGCTCGCGTCCGATCCGCCGACGCCCCGGAGGCCCTCTTGGCGTCGCTGGCCGGTTGGCCGGAACTGGACGTCGTCATCACCGCGGGCGGGATCTCCGCGGGAGCCTACGAGGTCGTGCGGCAGGCCCTCGCCTCCGCCGCGATGCGCTTCCACCGCGTCGCCCAGCAGCCGGGCGGCCCGCAGGGCGTGGGAACCGTGTCCCTGCGCGGCCGAGGCGTCCCCGCCCTGTGCCTTCCGGGCAATCCGGTCAGCGTCTTCGTCAGCTTCCACGTCTACGCCGCCGGGCTGCTCGCGATGCTGGCGGGGAAGGCGTCCTGTGCGGCGCCGAGACGGCTCGAGGCCGTCGCAGGCGTAGGCTGGGCGTCACCGGCCGGGAAGGCGCAGTTCATGCCGGTGGTTTACGACGGAGGATCCGTCCGTCCCGTCCATCGGCTCGGATCGAGTTCGCACTTGGCGGCGTCCGTCGCCCTCGCCGATGGCCTGGCCGTCGTCGACGCCGACGTCACGCGGGTCGCCCCCGGAGACCGCGTCGGCTTCCTGCCGACCCGCCTCGACCGTTGACCTCCGTCCCTCGGCGTCTGCGACGAGCCTCCGGGAGGCGTTCCGCCCTCACACGGGAGAATCCATGGATCTGACTCATCTGCGTTCCGACGGCACCGCGTTCATGGTGGACGTGACGGCCAAAGAGCCCACGGTCCGCCAGGCGACGGCCGTCGGCCGCGTCGACTGCTCGCCGAATGTCCTGCGATGCCTGCGGGAGGGGACCGTGCCGAAGGGCGACGTGCTGGCGGTGGCGCGGATCGCGGGGATCCAGGCCGCCAAGCGGACCCCCGACCTGCTGCCGCTCGCCCATGTCGTCGGCGTTCACGGCTGCGAGGTGGACGTGGAGGCGAAGGCCGACCACGTCGCGATTCGCGCGACGGTTCGCACGGCCGACCGCACCGGCGTCGAGATGGAGGCGTTGACGGCGGTGACCGTGGCGGCGCTGGCCGTCGTGGACATGGTCAAGGGCGTCGACCGGTCCGCCGTCATCCGAGAGGCGATGATCGTGCGGAAGTCCGGCGGACGCTCCGGCGTCTGGGTCCGGGGGGACGGAGGAGACCGGGAAGGCCAGAAGCCGGGCGACGCCGGCTGACCCGCACCGCCCGGCATGCGGACGCCGAAGGCGGCGCACAGGGAGGGCTGTCTGGAACGACGCGCGCCCGCGCAGGCTGGGCTCCGAGCGTGGGAGACACGGACGCAGGCCTCCGGTGCGGACCTCGCACGATGCGGGCACGGGACGCGCGAACCCGGCCGGCAATGCGGACCGGACCTTGTGCGAAGAGAAGGGGGCTTGTGCGAAGAGGGGCCGTGAGCAGCCCAGGGCCGCGTCAGCCATGACACCGCCCTCCAGCGGGGTGACGAGAGCAGCCCTCGGGGCCGGGCCGCGCATGCGGGAAGAGGGGCGGCGTCCCATCGTGGGACGCCGCCCCTCTCCGCGTACTCCGGCGGGTCGCTTTACCTCGCCGTCACTTCTCGACGACCGCGAGAACGTCGCGCGAGGACAGGATAATGTACTCGTCCGCCCCGTACTTGATCTCGGTGCCGCCGTACTTGGAGTAGATGACGACGTCGCCGACCTTGACGTCGACCGGGACGCGGCTGCCGTTGTCGTCAACGCGGCCCGGACCGACGGCGAGCACCTTGCCCTCCTGCGGCTTTTCCTTCGCGGTGTCCGGCAGGACAAGGCCGGAGGCCGTCGTGGTTTCTGCTTCCAGCTGCTGGATCACGATGCGATCCTCAAGCGGCTTGATGGAGACCGACACTGCGGATCCCCCTTCTTCAACTCGTGCTGTAGTGATGGAACGCCTGGCCGCGGGACCCGCCGTCGCGGGGGCCGGGCCCGAACCGGGCACGCGCAGCTTTCGCTGCGTCTGACAAGAGATTAGCACTCGCAGGGTTCGAGTGCCAGCTCTACGCTGAGGGCGTGACGGACGGCGAGTCGTGTGAGACTTGGTGCATGGACACCGCCGATTCCCCGGGCTTCGACGCCGAGTCGAGGGAGCTCGCCGTCGCGCGCTGGCTGATCGGCGCCGGCGGGCGGGCCGTCGTCGACGCGCTTCCCCGGTACCGCCGCGAAGAGGCTCTCGCTCTCGCGGCGAGGCTGCGCGCGGAGGGGCTCGACGCGGATCGAACGGCCGCCGCGCTCACTCTGTCGCGGCTGCGAACCCGGGCCACGGCCAAATTCGGCGAGCGCGCAGGCTCGATGTTCTTCACCGCCGCCGGCTACGAACAGGCCACGCGGCTGAGCGTGGGCGCCCTGCACGCGGAGCGCTTCCTCGCCGCGGGCGCGAGGCGGATCGTGGATTTCGGCTGCGGAGTCGGCGCGGACTCGCTCGCCTTCTGCCTCGCGGGCCTGGACGTGACGGCGATCGAAGTCGACCCCGTCGCCGCCCTCTACGCCGCGGCGAACGCGCCCCGGGCGGCGGTCGTCTGCGCGGACGGCCTGGCGACCCGGCTCCCCGAGGCGGACGGGATATGGCTCGATCCGTCCAGGCGGACCGGGGACGGCCGCCGGATAGCCTCCCCGGAGGGCTGGGCCCCGCCGCTGTCCCGCGCCCTGAGCATAGCCGGGGGCTTCCCCGTGGCGGGGATCAAGGCGGCGCCGGGCATTGCGCACGACGCGCTCCCAGCCGGCGCCCTCGTCGAGTGGGTCAGCGAGGCCGGCCAGCTGCTCGAGGCGGTCGTCTGGCTCGGCGTGGGCGCGGGAAGGGCGGCGGTGGTCGACGGCGAGGCGTTCGACTCCGGCGCCAGCGCGGCGGACGAGCCGGTCTCCTTCGTCAAGCCGCGCGAGATCGGCCCGATCCTCCTGGAGCCGGACCCCGCCGTCATCCGCTCGGGCGGAATCGCCAGACTGTGCGAGCGCTACGGCGTGGCGCCCGTCTCCGGCGGCGTCGCCTACCTGTCGGGCGAGGCGACGCCGCCGCATTGTTCGGCCTTCGAGGTCCTCGACGTCCTCATCCCGGAGGTCAAGCGGATCAAGCGGGCCTTGGCCGCGCGAGGGATCGGGCGAGTGGAGGTCAAGAAACGCGGAACGGAGGTCGACGTCGCGGCGATGGCGAAGAAGCTCTCGCGCCGCGGCGGGGATCCCGGCGTCGTCGTGTTCTCGCCGGTCCTGGGCCGCGGCAGGGCGATCGTCGCGCGGCGAGTCGACGCCCCGAACGGCCCGCCGCGACGGGCCTGAGCACCGTAACGAAGCGGCGGTCGCGCAATCGAGCCGCGTCTGCCGACGAGCCGGCCGCCTGGCGCACGGGCGTCACATGACGACGCGGTTCAAGTCCATTCCGGTGTCGACCGTGATGTCCAGGCCGGAGGGGGCGACGCCGCTTCGCACGAGCTCCCAGCCGAGTGAGGCGATCATCGCGCCGTTGTCGGTGCAGTACCGGATGGGGGGGATCCTGAGGGCCACGCCGGCCTTCGCGGCGCGCTCCGCGGCGAGCTCGCGCAGGCGCGAGTTGGCGGAGAAACCGCCGCCGATCACCAGGGCGTCGCAGTCGAACGCCTCGCAGGCGGCCAGGGCCTTGGCCGTCAGGACGTCGCAGATCGCCTCGGAGAAACTCGCGGCCACGTCCTCCCCGTTCAGATCCTCGCCGCGTTCGGCCACGCCCTCGACGTAGCGCGCGACGGCCGTCTTCAGGCCCGAGAAGGAGAAGTCGTAGGGGTGGCGGACCTTGTCCTTGCCCTGGGAGAGCCCGCGCGGGAACCGGATCGCCCGGCGATCGCCCGACCTCGCCAAGCGGTCGACGTGCGGGCCGCCGGGGTAGGGCAGCCCGAGCAGGCGTCCGACCTTGTCGAAGGCCTCGCCGGCGGCGTCGTCGAGGGTCCCGCCCAGTTCTTCGACGTCGGTCGCGATGTCCTCGACGCGAAGGATCGACGAGTGCCCTCCGGAGACGACGAGTCCGATGAAGCGGTCCGGGAAGGGCCCGTCGACGAGCTCGTCCACGCACAGGTGGCCGATGATGTGGTTGACGCCGTAGAGCGGCTTGCCCGCGGCGAGCGCGAGGGCCTTCGCGGCCGACACGCCGACGGTCAGGGAGCCGATCAGGCCGGGCCCTGCGGTGACGGCGATCGCATCGACGTCCTCCAGCGCGACGTCGGAGCGTTCGAGCGCCTCGTCCAGGGTGGGGACGAAGGCCTCCAGGTGGGCACGCGAGGCTATCTCGGGGATGATCCCGCCGTAGCGGGCGAATTCGTCCATCGACGTCGCGGTGACGTCCGCCAGGAGCTCCCCGTCGCGGACCACGGCGACGCCCGTCTCGTCGCACGACGTCTCGATGCCCAGAACCGTAATGCTCACGTCCCACGAGTCTAGTCGACGGGAAAGCGCGACAGGGGCCCCGACGGGCGGAGGCTCCGGCCCTCGGCGGCGTCGACGCAAAGGACCTGCGTCCTAAGGCCTCGGCGCGATGCGGCGCTAGGTTTTGTACTGTTGAGTTAATTCCTTCCCCCTCTCGACAAGCCGCACGCATCGGCTCGAGACACCCGCCTTTCCGCGTACTTCCGCATACGCGGCCGATGCTCGACGCACCATCAAAGAAGATGCAGATGACCACCGAAAAGCCACGGTCCGACGAAGAATTCCAGCGCTATCTCATGGAGATCCGCGAACTCGCGCAGGGCCCCTTCGACGAGATGCAAGTGGAGATCAAGGTGACGAACAAGTTCCCCCAGGAGTTCTTCGACCTCGCCAACGAGCACAACCTCTACCGCTTCTATCTTCCCGAGAAGTACGGCGGCTGGGGCATGTCGACCCTTCAGATCATGAAGGTCCAGGAGGAGTTCTCCCGCGGTCCGGGCGGCATGCGGATGCACCTGCACCACGCCGCCGGCCTGAACTGGCGCATCATGGACGACTTCGCCCAGCCCGAGCTCAAGGAGTGGGCGATGCCCCGCTTCCAGGACAAGACCCTCTACGTCAACTTCGCGCTGACTGAGAAGGAGGCCGGCTCCGGCGCGGATATCAAGACCAACGCGGTGCGCGACGGCGGCGACTGGGTGATCAACGGCGAGAAGACCCTGATCTCCCACACCGACTGCTCCGACGGCACCTACCTCATCACTCTCACCGACCCCGAAGCCGAGAAGTCGAAGCGGCTGACGGCCTTCTTCGTGCCCGCGGACACCCCCGGATACGAAATCGTCGACATGCCCCACATGATGGGCTGCCGCGGCGCCGGCCACGCGGGCCTGCGCTTCACCGACTGCCGCGTCCCCGACGCCTACCGCCTGGGCGAAGTGGGCGAGGGCCTCCACGTGGCCATGTACTCCCTGGGCCTGTCCCGCGTGCACATCGCCGATTCGAACCTGGGAATGGCTCAGCGCATGCTGGAGATCTCCATCGCGCGCGCGAAGGACCGCGTCACCTTCGGCAAGCCGCTCGTCAGCCGCCAGGCCATCCAGACGATGATCGCCGAATCGGGCAAGTGGGTCTACATGCTGCGCTCGATGATCCACGACACCGCCGCACGCTACGACGCCGGCGAAGACCCGATGACCCAGGCCTCCCTGTGCAAGCTCGCGTCCATCGACGGCGTCAAGGTCGTCTCCGACAATATGCTGGAGATCCTCGGCGGCATCGGATACTTCGAGGAATGCGAGTACGGGCCCGCCGAGAGGCTCTATCGCGATTGCCGCGCCATGTGGCTGGAGGAAGGCCCGCCGACCGTCCAGCGCACCACCGCCTCGCGCGGGCTCATCGCCACGGGCGGGGACCTCTGGAACTCCTGACATTCCGCTCGGCCCCGGATTCCGGGGCCGAGCCCGCACCGCGAAGGAGCAGTGAAACATGAACCCCCTCAACGGCATCAAAGTCGTGGACATGACGGCCTTCCTGGCCGCCCCCACGGTGGCCCGCATCCTCGGGGAATGGGGCGCCGACGTCGTCAAGGTCGAGGCCCCCAAGGGGGATCCCGGGCGCACGCAGGGCGCGGTGTTCGGAACGCCCTACACGGACGACGAGAACCTCGGCTTCGACATGTCGAACATGAACAAGCGCTTCGTCACGCTCGACCTGAGAGTCGATTCCGGGCGCGAGGTCATGGACCGCCTCTTGGCGGAGGCCGACGTCTTCTTGACGTCCACCCGCGTGAAGTCCCTGAAGAAGCTCGGCTACGACTTCGATTCCCTCCACGAGAAGTTCCCCCGCCTGGTCATGGCGCAAGTCCTCGGGTTCGGGGCGAAGGGCCCCCTCAAGGACGCCGCCGGCTTCGACATGACGGCGTGCATGTCCCGCGGCGGCGTGCTGGGAACCACGGTCAACCGCGGCAGCCTTCCGATGATCCCGCCGAACGGCTACGGAGACTTCCAGGTCTCCTTCGTTTTGGCCTCGGGCATCCTCGCCGCGCTCGTGGCACGCGAGAAGAGCGGGAAAGGCGACTACGTGACGACGTCCCTCTTCCACTCCGGCGTGTTCATGCTCAACACCGCCATGGTGGCCGCGCAGTACGGAAGCATCTACCCCAAGGACCGCCGGGAGGTCATCAACCCGTTCAACAACACCTACGTGGCCGGCGACGGGCTCATCATGACCCTGTGCGCGCCCGAGTACGACCGCGACTTCGACAAGGTGATGACCCTGATCGAACGCGAGGACCTCGTGGGCGACACGCGGTACAACGTCTGCGACGACATCAACGCCGAGGGTCTCAACGGGGAAGTCGTCGACATCCTCGACGAGGCCTTCGCCGAGCGCGACCGCAAGCACTGGCTCGACCTCTTCCGCGCCAACGACGTGCCGATCGAGGCGTGTCAGCTGCCCGCCGACGTCTACGAGGACGAACAAGCCTGGGCCAACGACGTCCTGAGGAAGGTCGCCTGCGCCTCGGGGGCGGAGCGGATGATCCCGACCAACCCCGTGCGCTTCCAGTCTCAGGGGGATCCCGAGCTGCGCCTGATCCGCGCCCAGGGCTCGGACACCGAGGCCGTCCTTTCCGAACTCGGCTATCCGCCCGAACGCATCGAGGCCATCCTCTCCTCCGGCGGCGCCATCGCCACCGCGCCGAGGAACTGACCCGATCCGCAATCCTCCGCGTCGGCCCCACGCAGGCGCCGTCGCGGAGGAACCGTACCAACCCACGCCGCGCGGTTCGACGCCGTTCCGCGCGACCACCCCTGGAGAGAACCATGCCTCCCCTCGCTTCCACGCAGTCCCAATCCGCGCCCGCGTCCTCCCGAAAGTACTGGACGACCGCGGGCCTGCTCTATCTGTCATACTTCGTCCTCGGCTTCTCGCTCTTCGCGCAAGCCCAGTTCAAACCCGCTCTGGCCGACCAATGGGGCACGAACACCGAAGGCGTCGCCAGCGCGATCGCATGGATGATGGTCGGCCGGCTTCTGGCCTATCCCTTCGCCGGCCCGATCGCCGACCGCGTCTCGCGCCGGGTGGGCGCCGTCATCGGAGCCTGCCTGCTGGCGGTGTCCTTCGTCGGAATCGTCTACGTCGGCGGCGCGGCCCTCGGCACGGTCATGTGCGTGGTCGCGGGCCTGGGCAACGGCTTCCTCGACCCGGCCGTCTACCCCGCGCTCTCGGAGATCTTCCCCAAGAAGGCCCACATCGCCAATCTGTTCCTCAAGTTCGCCATCCTCGTGGCGCAGTTCCTCCTCCCCCTGCTGATGAAGTGGACGGGAGGGGCCGACCGCGACGGCGGCTTCCGCGTCATCTACCTCGGCTTCACCGTGCTCGTGGTCGTCACGGTCGTCGGGCTCTTCTTCGCGCCCTTCCCGCCGAACGACTCCAAGGGGAAAGCGGACGGGCGCAAGCCCGCGCGAGTTCGAATCGACTCGACGATGATCATGCTCATGGTCCTCGGGGCGACGACGATCACGACCTTCACGCTGTGGGGCAACACGAACCAGGAGCTCGGCAAGTCCTACCACATGGCGGATCCGGCGATCACCCAGAGCTGGTATGCCGCAGGCGCCATGGTGGCCGTGCTCGTCTCCACCGGTCTGCTCACGCGGGTGCGAGCCACCCAGATCATCATCTTCTACCCGTTGATCTCGGCCGTGACCCTCCTGGCCGTCTTCTTCGTCCACCAGGCCTGGATCGTGCCGGTCGCCGGATTCATCATCGGATGGACGGCGGCGGGAGGGGTTCTGCAGCTGGTCGCCTCCACAGCCAACTCCCTCTTCCCGCAGGCTCGCGGGCTCATGACCTCGCTCGTCATGATCGCATCGGCCGTGGGCGGATTCGGCTTCCAACAGGCCGCCGCCGGATGGGTCAAGAGCGCACCGGGCAACGTCCTGCTGCTGAACGCCGCGGTGACGCTGGTCGGCGTCGTCCTCGCCGTCTTCGTCGACCGCTCCGAGAAAGCCCGGACCGACGCGTCAACCGACTGATCGACGTCCCGGAGTCGACGACGCGCTCCGGGACACCCCATGGAGGTGAGCGCATGGCCGAACGAGACGGCCTCGTATGGGAGTCCTCGAGCCAGGAGGCGGGGCGGAAGGCGGTGCTGTCGGGCGCACTCGGTTCGATGCTGGAGTTCTACGACTTCTTCATCTACACGCAGGCGGCGGCGCTCGTCTTCCCCACCGTCTTCTTTCCGGCGGACAATCGCACCCTGGCCATCGCCGCATCGCTCGGCACCTACGGCGTGGGATACGTCGCCCGGCCCGTAGGGGCCTTCGTCCTCGGCGCGATCGGCGACCGCGCCGGAAGGCGATTCACGCTGATCCTGACGATGAGCCTCATGAGCGTCTCGACCTTCATCCTGGGTCTTCTGCCCGGATACGCGCAGATCGGCGCCGCCGCGCCCATCCTGCTGGTCGCGTGCCGGCTCGTGCAGGGGTTCGCCGTAGCCGGGGAGATATCCGGCTCGTCGACTCTCATCATCGAGCAGACCCCCGTGGGCATCCGCGGCCGGCGAGCCTCCGTCATCCTGCAGGGCACCCAATTCGGTCAGATCATCGCCGCGCTGATCTTCATCCCCCTGTCCGCCGTCCTGTCGACGAGGGACTTCCAGGCCTGGGGATGGCGCCTGCCCTTCCTCCTGTCGGCCGTCCTCGCCGCGGCCGGGTTCACAGCCCGCTTGGCCACGATCGAGTCCAAGCCGAAGGACTCGAAGGACATCGCCACGATCCGCGAAGTCTTCCGCACGACTCCCGGAACCGTCGCCCGCGTCTTCCTCATGGCGCTCATGAACATCATCCCGGTGACGACGACCGTCTTCGGGGCGACGCTGGCGACTCAGGAATCCTACGGGGTCGGCTGGTCGGCCAGGGACTACCTGTGGATTCCGGTCCTGGGCAACGTCGTGGCAGTGGCCGTCATCCCCTTCGCTGCGAACCTCTCCGACCGATTCGGGCGCCGGCCCCTCATGATCTGGGGCTCGCTGACCTCGGGGCTGCTGTCCTTCGCCTACCTGTGGGCAGTGACCACGGGGAGCACCTGGTTGGCGCTCGCCGTCAGCCTGATCATGTGGGGCTCCCTCTTCCAGGGGTACAACGCGGTCTTCCCCTCCTACTTCCCCGAGCTCTTCCCCGCCTCGACCCGGGTGACGGGCACGGCCATCGGGCAGAACATCGGCACGGCCGCCTCGTCGCTGATGGCGATGGTCTTCGTCGCCCTGTGCCCTCCCGGGACGTCGTCCACGGCCATCGTCCTGGTGGTCGGAAGCCTGACTCTGGCCATCACGGCCGTCTCCGCAGCGGCCGCGTGGCTCTCCCCCGAAACCTTCCGCATGCGTCCGAGCGATTTCGGAGACCCGCACGCATCCGCCATACCCGAGGAGGAGTATCGCGCGATCCGCGGCGAAAACCTCCGCTCGGCGTCGAAGGCGCGGCGAATGCGCAAAAACGCAACCCCACGATAAACGAGAATGCAGAGGAAACCGCAATGAACCCTTTTCTCACTGATGAGCAGCAAATCCTGCTCGACTCCGTCAGAGAGTTCGCCGAAAACGAGATCGCTCCTGGCCTGGCCCAAAGGGACAGAGACAGCCAGTGCGAGATCGAGGATTTCGCCCCGGCCTTCGAACTGGGGCTCCACCTGTTGGAGCTGCCCGAAGAGTACGGCGGCTCCGGGATAGACTACAGAACCGGCGCGATGGTCTTCGAAGAGCTCGGCAAGGCCGACGCCGGATACGCGATCACCCTCGTCTCGACCTTCGTCGCCTTCCGCAACGTCCTGCTCGCGGGCACGAAGGAGCAGGCTCGCCTCTTCGCCGACGCCATCGCCGACGGCGGCCTGGGCTGCTTCGCCATCACCGAGCCCGGCGCCGGCTCCGACGCCGCCGGAATCACCACGACGGCCGTGCGCGACGGCGACGAATACGTCCTCAACGGCCAGAAATGCTGGATCACCAACGGCGGCGTAGCCGACATCTACCTGATCTCGGCGAAGACCGATCCGGATGCCGGGCACCGCGGGATCTCCACCTTCCTCGTCGAAGCGAACCGCGAAGGCCTCACCCACGGCAACCACGAGGACAAGATGGGACTTCGCACGTCCAACACCTGCGATCTGAGGCTGAACGGCGTGCGCGTCCCGGCCGGCCACCTCGTGGGCGGGGAAGGGGACGGCTTCCGCATCGCGATGTCGGGGCTGGACGTCTCGCGCCCCTTCATGGCCACCATCGCCGTCGGGATGATGCAGAGGGCGCTCGACGAGGCCGGCGTCTACGCCCTGCAGCGCAAGCAGTTCGGCAAGCCCATCTTCGACTTCCAGTTGGTGCAGGACCTCCTGGCCCGCATGTCCGCCAAGACGGTGGCCTGCCGGGCGCTCGTCCAGCACACGATGGCCCTCGTCGACGCGGGAGTCGACGTCCAGAAGGAGGGCGCGATCACCAAGCAGTTCGTCACCGACGCGCTCCAGGAGGTCGTCTCCGACGCCGTCCAGGTCATGGGCGGAAACGGGTACACCAAGCAGTATCCCGTGGAGAAGATCATGCGCGACGCCAAGGTCTTCCAGATCATGGAGGGCACGAACCAGATCCAGTCGATCGTCATCGCCAAGCAGCTCAGGAAAGAGTACGCGAGGTCGTTGTGACCGGGATCGACGCGCAGAGCGCCGGGCGCGAGGTCTGGCGGGAGAGGGGCCTGGCCTCCGCCCCGCCAGACCTCCGGGCGCGCTTCCGATCCGAGGGGCGATGGGGCGATCACTGCCTGCTCGACTGGTGGGACCTCGCCGTGCGCGCCTGCCCGGACGCGTGCGCCGTCGTCGACCGCAGCGGCGTCCGCTTCACCTACGCGGAAGCGGACGAGGCATCCTCCAGGCTCGCCGCGTGGATGCGGGGCAAGGGAATCGACCCCGGCGAGACGGTCGCCCTGCAGCTGCCGAACTGGGCGGAGTTCCTCCCCTTCCTCGTCGCCGCGGCGAAGCTCGGCGCCGTCGTCAATCCCCTCTCGCCCAACCTCAGACGGACCGAACTCGCCCACGCGATCTCGTCGTGCAGAACCCGCCTGGCCGTCATGCCCGCCCGGCACCGCGACACCGATTTCCGTCCGCTGGCCGACGGCCTCCTCTCCGACGGCGATTCGCTGGAGACGGCGCTCCTCGTCCCCGAGCGGGCCGACGGCGAACCGGGCGCCCGCGCCCTACAGGCCGGCCTTCCCGCCGAGGACGGGCGATCCCGTCAACCTGACCGTTTCGGCGGGAGATCGAGGATCGAGCGCCTGCTCGAATCCCAACCCCCGCTCCCCCGATCGCGATGGGTCCGATCCTCGGGAGACGACGTCGCGGCCGTCCTGTTCACCTCCGGCTCGGAGGCGCAGGCCAAGGGCGTCATGCTGACCCACAACAACCTCATCGCCTCCGAGTCGGCCTTCGCCCAGTCCCTGGGCATCGGGCCCGGCGACAGGATGCTCATGCCCGCTCCCCTCGGCCACGCCACCGGTTTCATGAACGGCGTCGTCATGCCGATGCTCACGAGGACGACGTCCATCCTGTGCGACGCCCCCAGACCACGGGCCATGGCCGAACTCGTCGCCCACCACGGAGCGACATGCGGCATGTCGGTCCCCTCCGTGATCGACGCGCTCCTATGCGCGTGCGAGGGCGACCGCGAACGCCTGGCCACCGTGCGCCTCCTGTGCTGCGGAGGCTCGCCGGTGCCCCGTCGCCTCATGGAGCGCGCGAGGAGACTGGGGGTCAGACTCCACTCCGTGTACGGGTCCACGGAGTCCGCGCCGCACACGATGACCACCGTCCTCGACTCCGACGAGAGGGTGCTGACGACCGACGGCCGCGCCTGCCCGGGGACGGAGATCCGCATCGTCGACCCCGCGACGCACCGAACCCTGCCGCCGGGCGTCGAAGGAGAGGAGGCGTCCCGCGGGCCGGCGGTGTTCTCCGGGTACCTCGGACAGCCCGACCTCACCGCGCGCGTCCTGGACGAGGACGGGTGGTATTACAGCGGGGACCTCGCCGTCGCCGACGAAGAGGGCTACATTCGGATCACCGGGCGGATGAAGGACCTCATCATCCGGGGAGGGGAGAACATCAGCCCCTCCGAGGTGGAGCGCGCCCTCATGGACCACCCTTCGATCGCCGCGGCGGCGGCGATCGCCATCCCCGACGATGTCATGGGACAGCGGGTCTACGCCTACCTCGTCGCCCGCGACGGCGCGGCGCCTCTCGACGTCGCCGACCTGCAGGAATGGTTCGTCTCCCGCGGGATGGCGAAGTTCAAGATCCCCGAGTTCGTCGAGTACCTCGACGAGATGCCCCTGACGAGCTCGGGGAAGACCGACAAAGTGACGCTGCGCCGTCGGCTCAGAGCCAGCCATCCCGAACGCTGGGACGACGCCGCATCCCTCCCGCAGAACGCCGGGTAGGCCGTCGCTTCGACAAGCCGCCGCTCTGGGACAACAGGCCGCCGGGGTTTCCTCCATGATGGACGGACCGGGCGGCAGTGGGGCTCTCCTTCCGAAGCGCGACGACGGGTACGGGCCGCCTCCGGCGGACGGGTCGCACAGCCGCGACGCCGTCTCTGCAGCGATCAGCCGTCTTTGCAGCGGGCACGGCGGCGGGCCGCCGACAGCGACGGCTGACGCCCGGCGTGCTATGCGTCGCCGTCGGGGTCTGCCAGGACCAGGCGCAGGATCGTACACTCGATGAGTGAGCGGATGTGCTTCTCCTGCCCCCTCCCGAGCATGTCGCGATCGAAGGCGACCCGGAAGGTGTACCGGTTCGAGGCGCGGTTGAGGATCAGGGCGGAGAGCACCTGGTGGACGTCGAGGGCCCCGGGGGCGTCGGGTCCGCTGCGGAACGCTCCGGATTCGCGTCCGCGTCTGAGGATGTCCTCCAGCGTGTCCAGCGCGCTGCGGTTGAGCTTCTTGAAGCCCTCTATGGATTCGGCGATCCGCCCGTGCATGATGAGGTTCTCCACCCCGACGATGCGGGCGAGGTCGGGGTGGCGTTCGTAGTGCCCGAGGGTGGTGCGCACGAGGGTCTTCAGAGCGTCGACGGGTTCGAGCTCGGCGAGTTTGAGCCGAGTCTCCAGGGAGCGAATGCGCAGGTAGTTCTCGTGCAGAACCGCCTTGTACAGGTTTTCCTTCGATCCGAAGTAGTAGTAGATCATCCTCTTCGAGGTGTTCGTCCCCCGAGCGATGTCGTCCATGCGGGCGCCGTCGAGTCCGTGTTCGGCGAATTCCTTCGCTGCGGCGTCGAGGATCTCCCTCTGCGTCAGATGGGGATCGCGACGCGAGTTCCACACGCGTCCGCCCACGGCTCGTTCCTCCATGGCTGCCTCCTCGATGTCGATTCGGGATCGGGCGCGATCGAAGGGAATCGGAGTGTTCGTGAGCTGACTCCTCGCCTACCGTCGCGGCCGCAGGCTTCCCAACGCTCCACATAGGATACAGCGAAGGGCCTCGGTGACGTCCGGTCGGCCTCCTCCCGCAAGGGGAATCGCCGTCGACTGCCCCGAGCCCCCCGCGGATGCGCAATTCCGGGGATCGGCGTCGCCGCCCCCTGCGCCTTCGCGGACGCCGCCTCCCTGGGCCTCCCGTCCGGCGCCGGCCAGGTATTCCGTGAGCGCCGCGGCCGCACGCGCCCCGCGCCCGATCGACACCGTCGCCGTGCGCCGCACACGCCCATCGGTGTGGATCGGCTGCCTCCACAGCGTGCGATCGGCGACGAGGGCGATGCAGGTCGAGGCCCCCGCAGCCCACACGACGCCGTCGACGCAGGAGAGAACGTCCTCGATCCTGCGGACCGCTCTGCCGGTTTCGACGTGCACGCCTAAAGCGAGGATCCCGGCAATTTCGCCGTCGAGGATTCGCTTGGGCAGACGCTCTTCGGAAATGCCGCGGCGCAGCATGCCGCCCATCCGATGCTGGGCCTCCACCAGGCAGACGTCGTGCCCGGAGCGTGCGAGCTGGTAGGCGGCCGACAGCCCGCACGGTCCGGAGCCGACGACCATGACGCTCGTTCCCAGCCGCGACGCCGGCACGCGAACCCGCCACCCGCGCTCCAGCGCGAGGTCGCCGATCCTCCTCTCAAGCTCCTTGACGCCCAGAGCTCGGCCTCTGCGGCCGAGCACGCAGGCCTCCTCGCAAGCCGCGTAGCAGATCCGCCCCATGCAGGACGGCAGCGGGTTGGCCGCCACGATGGCCTCCCACGAGGCGCGGAGGGCGGCCTCCGTTCCACCCCCGGCGGAGTAGAGCCACTCCCTGACCGGTTCGTGGGCAGCGCAGGAGGCGGCGCAGGGAGCTGGAAGCGGAACGCGAGGTCGAGGGCGCGCCGCCGGCGGGGCTCCCCGCATCCGGTCACGAGGCTCGCCCGGGCTCGGCGTCGCGTTCGCGATGGCGTTCATGGCCGGGCTCTCCGCGTCGCGAACCGGAGACCCTTCGGTAAAGGCCGCCATGTCTTCGATCGTACCCACGAACCGCCCGCGAGGGAACCGGATGGCGCCACTGGGAGGAGCCCGGCGGCGTCGGGCTGAAAGCCCCGAGACGGCTATCTCTTGCGGGCTTTGTGCCCGTAGGACTTGATGAGCTCGCGATTGAGCAGGGAGATGAGTTCGAAGGGGATCTCCTTCGGGCACACGCTGGCGCACGCGCCGACGTTGGTGCAGCCGCCGAAGCCCTCGTCGTCCTGCTGGGAGAGCATGTTGACCACGCGATCGCGCCGTTCCGGGCTGCCCTGCGGGAGCAGTCCCAGGTGCATGACCTTGGCGGAGGTGAAGAGCATGGCGGAGCCGTTCGGGCAGGCCGCCACGCACGCGCCGCAGCCGATGCAGGCCGCCGCCTCGAACGCGCGTTCCGCCTTGTCCTTAGGCACGAGCTGTGAGTGCGCTTCGGGAGCCGCCCCCGTGTTGACCGAGATGTAGCCCCCGGCCTGGACGATCCGGTCGAAGGCGGAGCGGTCGACCACGAGGTCCTTGATCACGGGGAATCCCGTTGACCGCCAGGGTTCGAGGGTGATCGTGTCGCCGTCCTTGAAGGTGCGCATGTGAAGCTGGCACGTGGTCGTGCGCTTCGGGCCGTGGGGGTCTCCGTTGATGACGATCCCGCACTGGCCGCAGATGCCCTCGCGGCAGTCCGAGTCGAAGGCGAGAGGCTCCTTGCCCTCGTCGAAGAGCTCTTCGTTGAGGACGTCGAGCATTTCGAGGAACGAGGCGTGCTCGTCCACGTTGTCTAGCGTGTGCGTCTCGAAGTGTCCCTTGTCGCTCGGGCCGTTCTGACGCCAAAACTCCAGGTTGATTCTCACTTGTAACTCCGCTGCTTCATGTGGACGAATTCGTAGTTGAGGTCCTCCTTGTGGAGGACGGGGGGCCGGCCGTCGCCTGTGAACTCCCAGGCGCCCACGTAGGCGAACTTGTCGTCGTGGCGCAGTGCCTCGCCCTCCTCGGTCTGGGACTCGACGCGGAAGTGACCGCCGCAGGATTCCTCGCGATGGAGGGCGTCGATGCACATGAGCTCGCCGAGCTCCAGGAAGTCTGCCACCCGGCCCGCCTTCTCCAGGGAGACGTTGAGCTCCTCCGCTCTGCCCGGGACTTTGACGTTCTTCCAGAAGTCCTCCCGCAGGGCCCGGATGTCGCGGATCGCCTCGCGCAGACCCGCCGCCTCGCGGGCCATTCCGCACTTCTCCCACATGATCGAGCCGAGCTTCTTGTGATAGTAGTCCACGGAATGGGTGCCGTCGAGGCTCATGAAATGCCTGATCCGACCCTCGACCGAGTCGCGGGCCTCGCGCACCGCGGGGTCGTCCTCGCCGAGGGGTTCGAAGGGGCCGTCGGCCAGATAGTCGTTGATCGTGTCGGGGATGACGAAGTACCCGTCGGCCAGCCCCTGCATGAGCGCCGAGGCGCCCAGACGGTTCGCGCCGTGATCCGAGAAGTTGGCCTCTCCGGTCACGTACAGGCCCGGAATCGAGGACTGCAGGTCATAGTCCACCCACAGGCCGCCCATCGTGTAGTGGACGGCCGGGTAGATGCGCATCGGCACTTCGTACGGGTCATCGTCGGTGATCTGCTTGTACATGTCGAACAGATTGCCGTATTTCGCCGAGACGGCGGCCTTGCCCATGCGTTGGATGGCGTCGGAGAAGTCGAGGTAGACGCCGCGGGCGACGCCGTCGATCTTCGGCCCCACTCCCCTGCCTTCGTCGCACATGTTCTTCGCCTGGCGGGAGGCGATGTCGCGGGGCACGAGGTTGCCGAAGGAGGGGTAGATGCGCTCCAGATAGTAGTCGCGGTCCTCCTCGGGGATGTCGCGCGGATCCTTCTCGCAGTCCTCGGCCCTCTTGGGCACCCAGATACGGCCGTCGTTGCGCAGCGACTCGGACATCAGCGTGAGCTTGGACTGGTAGTCGCCGTGCTGCGGGATGCACGTCGGATGGATCTGCGTGTAGCACGGATTGGCGAAGTAGGCGCCCTTGCGGTACGCCCGCCAGATGGCCGAGCCATTGCACCCCATCGCGTTGGTCGACAGGAAGAAGACGTTGCCGTACCCGCCGGTCGCCAGGACGACGGCGTCGGCGATGTGGGTTTCGACCTCGCCGGTGACCATGTCGCGCGCGATGATGCCCCGGGACTTGCCGTCCTTGACGATGAGCTCCATCATCTCGTGCCGGCTGTAGCTCTCGACCGTCCCGGCCGCGACCTGGCGCTGAAGCGCCTGATAGGCGCCGATGAGCAGCTGCTGGCCCGTCTGGCCGCGGGCGTAGAAGGTGCGGGAGACCTGCACGCCGCCGAAGGAGCGGTTGTCCAG
>ERZ773099.940-NODE-940-length-22458-cov-4.957997_pt1 | contig 22458 bp, 17 predicted proteins | sample MGYA00511120_ERZ773099 | MGnify/ENA primary metagenome ERZ773099 (study PRJEB29015, sample SAMEA2738012) | human oral metagenome | biome: human oral; feature: human-associated habitat; material: dental | place: China | collected 2104 ...
ACTAGGAGTGAGGGTAAGGACCCTTATAGAAGAGTTATAATCGAGAAGAAATAACACTGAGAGCCCATCTTTGATGGGCTCTTTTCGTCAAATAGGAGAATTTATGGCAGATACAATTGCTGCAATCGCAACTTCTCTAGGAGAAGGAGGAGTGGGTATAGTCCGTGTTAGTGGACCCAATTCACTTCACATAATGAAAAGTGTATATCGTGAATGTCCTGATGAGGTAGTACCTCGTCACGTTTACTATGGTCACGCTATTGATAAAGCAGGAAATATAATTGATGACATGGTTGCAATATATATGAAAGCACCACATACATTTACTGGTGACGATGTAGTCGAGTTTCAGGCGCACGGAAGTAATGTTTCTCTTAAGCTTATTCTTAGAAGCATAATTGCTTCTGGAGCAAGACTCGCAGACCCTGGAGAGTTTACTAAAAACGCTTTTTTAAATGGTAGACTTGACCTTTCACAGGCAGAAGCAGTGATTGATTTGATTAAAGCTAGAAGCGAGAAACCGCTTAGCATTGCATCTGACCAACTTAATGGCAGCTTAGGTCAGGAAATTATTGATATTCGTAATAATATATTAAATATATTGGCTCAAATGAATGTTAATATAGATTTCCCTGATGAAGATATAGAACAAGTTGCATATGATGAGTTCATTTCTAAGCTTACTAAACTGAAGGAAAAGCTTATTAACTTAATTAAATCTGCAGAATTTGGAAAGCTTTCTAGAGAAGGAATTAAGTTAGCGCTCGTTGGCCGTACCAACGTCGGGAAATCATCTCTTATGAACGGTCTTCTCGGTGAAGATAGAGCCATAGTTACTAATATCCCGGGAACGACTAGAGATACGATTGAAGAGAGTGCTACTATTGGGGGATATCCTATTGTAATCGTAGACACTGCAGGGATTAGAGACACCGATGATGTCATAGAACAGATTGGTATCGAAAGATCAAAGAATGAGATTAATATTGCTGATCTCGTGATTATGGTTATAGACGGAAGTGGTAATCTCGATGATGAAGATATAGAGATTGCTAGACATATAGAGGGAAAACAAGTGCTTCTTGTAATTAATAAAGAAGACCTTGGAATATCCATACCTGAAAGTGAGATTGAGGATATCAAAAGAATACTTAACTGTACTAGTACAGTTTATACCACTGTAAAGACTATCGAAGGAATCGGTAAAGTGAGGGGTGCGATAGAGGATATTTTTACAGCGGGAATGATTATAAGTGATGGTGGTAACATAGTCACAAATGAAAGACATAAGGATGCTCTTGTTAGAGCAAATGAATCACTAGGGCGCAGCATAGAACTTTTAAATATGCATGAACCACTTGAAATTGCAGAGATTGAATCAAATGATGCATTTCAGATCTTAGGAGAAATAATCGGAGAAACCGCGAGTGAAGAGATTTTAGATACGATCTTCTCTAAGTTTTGTTTAGGAAAATAATTATGAATTTGCAAGAAATCAAGAATTCAAATAAATATAATATGATGGGTGAATACGATGTAGTAGTTGTTGGTGCTGGTCATGCCGGCTGCGAAGCTGGACTTGCGGCTGCAAGAATTGGCTGCGAGACTTTGCTTCTATCGATGAATCTAGAGTCTGTCGCAATGATGCCCTGCAATCCTTCTATTGGTGGAACTGGTAAAGGTCATCTGGTCTGTGAGATTGATGCTCTCGGTGGAGAGATGGGACTCAATATAGATAAGACCTTTATTCAGAGCAAGATGCTCAACACTTCAAAGGGTCCAGCGGTCCATTCGCTTCGTGCACAGGCGGATAAGACGAGATATCATTTGGAGATGAAGAAGACTATCGAAAATGAGGAAAGGCTTAGTCTCAAGCAGGCTGAGGTTGTTGACCTTGTTATTGAAGATGGTGCAGTGTGTGGAGTTGTAACGAGAACTAACTCTATTTACATGGCTAAAGCTGTAATCATGTGCACAGGTACATTTCTCGCCGGAAAAATTTTTATAGGTGAAAGCGCTTATTATAGCGGTCCTAGCGGATTGGCTCCGTCTATGGAGCTGGCAGAGAAGCTAAATGAGTATGGTCTTCCAATGCGTAGGTTCAAGACAGGCACTCCTGCGCGTATGCTTGCTTCGACGCTAGATTATGGCAAGATGAAGCAGCAAGACGGAGATGATGAGATTATTCCTTTTTCATTTATGAATGAAGGTAAGGAGCTTGGCAGGAACCAGATATCTTGCTGGCTCTCATATACAAATAGTGAAACGCATAGAATTATTCTTGAAAATCTCGAACGTTCAGCAATGTACTCCGGTAATATCGTCGGTGTTGGACCGAGATATTGTCCTTCAATCGAAGACAAGGTTTCAAGATTCAAAGATAGAGAAAGACATCAGCTCTTCGTTGAACCTGAGGGACTTGATACTGGCGAAATGTATATACAGGGTATGTCATCGAGTTTGCCAGAGGATGTTCAGGAAGAGTTCTATCGTACAATACCAGGACTTGAGCATGCTGAGATAGTTAGACCAGCATATGCCATAGAGTACGACTGCGTAGATCCGACGACTCTGAAGCCTAGCCTTGAGAGCAAGCTTATAGATAATATGTTTTGTGCGGGGCAGTTTAACGGAAGCTCTGGATACGAGGAGGCTGCATCACAGGGGCTTATAGCTGGAATTAATGCGGTACGTAAGATTAATGGTCAAAATCCTCTTGTTCTCGGAAGAAACGAGGCTTATATTGGCGTTCTAATCGACGATTTAGTTACTAAAGGTACTATGGAACCTTATAGAATAATGACGTCTAGAGCGGAATTTAGGCTTATTCTGAGACAAGATAATGCAGATCGACGTTTGACAGAAATAGGATATGAGTACGGATTAGTATCTGAAGAAAGATATTCAAAGTTTATTGCAAAGAAAAAACTTGTAGATAGTGAAATCGAAAGACTAAGAAATAAGTATGCAGAATTTAGTATACTTAATGAGTTTTTAGTAGCTCAAGGCAGTCATGAGGCAACGAATAATAATATTACTTTCTATGATTTGCTCAGAAGACCGGAGATATCTTACGAAGCATTACAAGAAATAGATGATGAAACTAGACCGAAACTCAATCGTGCTGAAAGGTACGAGGTTGAAGTTAGAATTAAATATGCCGGATATATTGATAAGCAACTTGCACAAGTTGAAAAGATGAAGAAGCTTGAGAATAAAAGGCTTCCAGAAGATATCAACTACAATGAAATCAACGGGTTAAGAATTGAAGCAAGACAGAAGCTTACTGAGATAAGCCCTGTTAGTATTGGACAGGCAAGCAGAATCAGCGGAGTATCACCAGCGGATATTAATGTGCTCCTAATCTATCTTGAAAAGGAGAGAAGAAGCACTGAACGAAGTGAGAGGAAAGAGTATGAAGGATAGAATAATCTCCGAACTCAATAGTAAATACGGTGTTGATATGACTGACAAAATGATCAGTTATATGCAGAGAATTCTTGAAATCAATGAAAGTATCAACCTCACGGCTGTTAGAGAAGAGAAAGAATTTCTAGAGAAACATATTGTAGACTCTTTAACTTGCAATGATTACGAAGAATTTCAGAGGGCTAAAACAATTGTAGATATGGGTACTGGAGGAGGATTTCCAGGTATCCTACTTGCTATTACTAATCCTGATAAAAAGTTCATTCTTGCCGATTCGTTAAGTAAGAGATTAAACGTGGTAAATCAGGTTGCTGAGGAACTTGGAATCAGTAATATTGAGCTTCTACATGTTAGAGCTGAAGATATGGGTCACGATATAAAATATAGAGAAAAGGCAGATGCTTGTGTATCGAGAGCTGTCGCATCTCTGGATGTATTATCTGAATGGTGCCTTCCTCTTGTTAATAAAGGCGGATTCTTTATTCCTTATAAGGGAGAAGGGGCAGAAGATGAAATAGCTACTGCAAAAACGGCTATTAAGGTGCTTGGAGGAAAAGTGGACAAGATAGAGAATCCGTCAGAAAATACAAACGCTATATCTGGACATAGGCTAATTTTTATAAAAAAGATTAATGCTACTCCTAAAAGGTTTCCTCGCAAGCCGGGTGTTGCTAAAAAGACTCCAATTCGTTAATAATACTGAATTCTAGAATGTAATATTCTACAACTATGTAGTGGAAAAGCGAAATGTTTCACGTGAAACATTTTTGCTGCCCACTACATATTGTTTCACGTGAAACATTGAGTAAAAACTTCACTAAAAAGTCACGCAAATATAATAAGAAATAGGTCGAAAATATAGATAGGAGAGGCGTAATAATATATAATTACAATAGTGAAATCTCAAAAAGGAGACTTATATGGGAAAGGCAATAGCAATATTTAATCAAAAGGGTGGAGTTGGTAAAACAACCACCAATATAAACCTAAGCGCCTGCCTCGCTGTACAGGGCAAGAAGGTCCTAGTAATAGATATTGACCCACAGGGTAACACAACTAGCGGGATAGGAATAAAAAAGAGAAAATTAACTGACACTCTATATGATGTACTTGTTAATAAAGATTATGATGTCCATAAAGCTATACTTCAAACGAAGACAGCGAACTTGGACATTATTCCTGCGAGTGTAGATTTAGCTGGAGCTGAAATTGAACTAGTAAACATTGAGGGAAGAGAAAGAAGACTCAAGAAGGCGATTGAGCAGGTAAGAGGAGAATATGATTACATATTCATAGACTGTCCTCCTTCACTTGGATTATTGACAATCAACTCGCTTACAGCAGTTGATAGCGTGCTAATACCTATTCAGTGCGAGTTCTATGCGCTAGAAGGAGTTAGCCAGCTAATGAGTACTGTTGAGCTAGTTAAGAAAAATATGAACCCCAACCTTCAGATTGAAGGTGTAATACTTAGCATGTTTGATGGAAGAACAAACCTTGCAATTCAGGTAGTACAGGAGGTAAAGAAATACTTTGGGAAATATGTATTCTCTACCGTAATTCCAAGAAACGTAAGATTGGCAGAAGCACCAAGTTATGGAATGCCCATCGTTAAGTATGATCCCTCATCTGCAGGTGCAAAAGCTTATAACAAGTTTGCATTAGAGTTTCTAGATAGAGAAAAGAGGAGAAAAAAGAAAAATGGCTAAAAGAAAAGGTGGTCTAGGAAGAGGGCTTGATGCACTCTTCGCAGATGCTGCTCCTCTGTTCGAAGAAGAAGCGGAACAAAATGAGGATGAAAACAGCGATGCCGAGCTCCTTGATATCATAGATGATGTAACTGGAGATAAAGACAGAGAAAGATTTGCTACAGAAAGAACCAAGAAGAATAAAAGAAGAAGTAAATCAAAAGCAAGCACAAATAGTGAAAAGGAAAAGAAAACTGATCACAGTAAAAGCACACAGCCTATTAAGGTAAGCAAAGCTTCCGCAGATAAATCTCTAGAGGGTGCTAAAGGCAAGAAAGAAGAAGCGCAGGTAGTTTCAAATCAAACTGAGTCAGATGATGAGGACAGAGTCCTGTATATCGATATCAATGACATTAAGCCTAACAAGGATCAGCCACGAAAGACTTTTAATGAAGAGAAGCTTAAGGATCTTGCGAACTCCATTAAGGAGAACGGAGTTATTCAGCCTCTAATCATCAGAAAGGCTACAAATGGCTATGAACTTGTAGCTGGTGAGAGACGTTGGCGTGCAGCTAGAATCGCTGAACTCAAGAAAGTTCCTTGTATAATAAGAAATTTTGATGAGAAGCAGAATATGATTGTTGCAATCATAGAGAACATGCAGCGAGAAAATCTCGACCCTATTGAAGAAGCGCTTGGACTTCACGAGATGATTAAGAGATTTGAATTCACTCAAGAGCAGGTTTCAAACGCTCTCGGAAAGAGTAGGGCATATATTGCTAACTCGCTGAGATTACTCAAGCTACCAGATAAAATTCAAAACATGATTATCGAAGGACGAATTTCTGCCGCACATGGTAGAACGATAATCACAATCAAAGACGAGAAGAAGCAGCTTGAAGTATGCGACAAGATTATTAGAAATGGATTATCTGTAAGAGCTGCAGAGCGACTTACTGAAAAGATAAAGGATGATGCGCGACCAGAGCGCAAGAAGAGAAAGCCTGCTATCAACGCTGAAATTGCAGTGGTAGAGAATGAATTAAGAAAGATATTTGGCACTAAAGTCAACATAAATGGCAAGGCGTCAACTGGAAAAATTGAAATCGAGTACTACAGTATGGACGAACTAAATAGGTTGATAGATATGCTTAGGGGTATAGAGTAGCCAAAGTTAGGAGTAGAAAATTTATGAACAGAAACGCAGGAAGTATAGCCGGCGCAGAATTCCTAGAGTGTTTGCCGGTACCGGCGTGTATGGTCAATAAAGAAGGAAACGTTGTATACGCAAATTCACTTATAAAAAATGTGTTTGCATATGATGACATAGTTGATGGAAATTTCTTTGCGCTAACAGGAAATAAACTTGAAGACCTCAAAGAAGCGAACGAAGCTGGCGAGGAAGTTAGGATTAAGCGTAATGAACAAGTGTTTGTGTTAAATACAGGTCGAGGAGAGAGAGAAGACGAGATAATCACAGTGTTCTTCAACAATGTAACAGAGCGTGAGTATCTCCGCTCTAGCTACAGAGACGAGCATGTATGCCAGATGTATATCAGTCTCGACAACTATGATGAGCTGATTTCAAACTCGCCTTCGGACAGCAAAATGACAGTGCCGGCTGAGGTAGACAAGATTTTGAGCAAGTGGGCGGAGTCCAACAATGCTGCAATTGAAAGCATCAGCGAGGATTCATACTTAGCAACACTTTACAGACGAGATGTTGATAACCTGATTGAAGGAAGATTCTCTATTTTAGATACAATTAGAGCTATCCAGACTAAGGATGACTTTCCGGTCAGCCTTAGTATCGGAGTTGGAATGGGAGTTAGAAACCTTCAAGAAGCTACAGAGCTTGCAGAAGCAGCGCTCGATTTAGCGATGGGTCGAGGTGGAGACCAGGCTGTAGTAAAGAATGGTGATAGAACTCATTATTACGGTGGAAAACTCCAGTCGATGGAGAAGAACAATAAGGGAAAGTCGAGAATCATCGCTCATGCGCTTAAACAGCTGGTAAGAGAGAGTTCCAATGTAATTGTAATGGGACATCGATGGCCAGACATGGACTGTTTTGGCTCGGGAATAGGTGCGTATAAGATTGCAAAGTTCATGGAAAAAGACGTTGCGATTGTAATCGAGGAGTACAATGAGGCGCTGCAGGCAATTTACAAGCAGGCGGTGGAGACCGATGACTACGAGATAGTAAACAGGGAGAAGGCAATTGACCTGTGTGAAGAAAAAACGCTCGTAATTGTAGTGGACACACACAGACCGAACATGGTTGAATGTCCTGAAATCCTTGAAAAAGCGGATAAAATTGTCGTTATCGACCACCACAGGTTGTCCGATGATGCGATAGATAACGCGACACTGTCGTATGTTGAGTCGTATGCTTCGTCGGCAAGTGAGCTGATGACGGAGATCATCCAGTACACTTCCAACAAGAAGATTGTAAACAAGTTTGAAGCAGAAGCACTGCTAGCCGGCATTACTGTGGACACCAATAGGTATTCGATTAAGACTGGTGTGAGAACCTTTGAAGCATCAGCATGGCTAAGACGTGTAGGCGCTGATACAACTGAGGTTAAGAGATTTTTCCAATCGGAAGTTACATCTTTCCAGATGAAAGCAGAAGCTGTGGCGAGTGCCGAGTATATGGACGAAGGCGTTGCGCTTTCAATATCTCAAGGTTATTCAACGGATGCGCAGATTATCAACGCGCAGGTTGCGGATGAGCTGCTGATGGTAAAGGGTGTAAAGGCAGCTTTTGCGGCTGGCAAGAACGACAAGGGAAAGACAGTAATAAGCGCAAGATCTCTAGGAGACGTTAACGTGCAGGTAATCATGGAGAGGTTCAACGGTGGTGGTCACCTAAATTCAGCAGGTGCACAGACCGATATGGAGCCAGAAGAAGTAATTGCTGAACTCAAGAAACTAGCTCCAGAATATCTCGGCACGGAAAGCGAAGAGTCGGACGTCTACAAACAGGACTAAGCACCGAAGGCTCGGAAGCCTCTGAATAGGTGAAGAGCATTTTGAAGGGTGCCTAGTGTGTCAGTAGAGTAAAAAAGGATTTACAAGAACAACAAGAATTCCCATGGTGGGAATTAGTAAAATAATAGCAAGAGGATATTGCACAGACGAAAAGGAGGGCATTATGCAGATTATATTAAAGAAAGACGTTAAGGGAACAGGTAAAGCTGGTGACGTTGTCAAGGTAAGTGATGGATATGCAAGAAACCGCTTGATTCCAGGTGGATTTGCAGTTGAGGCTACTCCTTCAAATCTCGCAAAGGTTAAGAGAGATAAAGCTAACCGTGAAGAACAGATTGCTCTAGATAAGGCGGAGGCTAATCAGGTTAAGAAGGTACTCGAGGGAGAGGTAATCAAGCTCAAGACGAGGGTTGGCGAAGGCGGAAAACTGTTCGGATCGATTACATCAATGGATATCGCAGATGCAATCAAGAAGCAGACTAGACTTGATGTGGATAAGAAGAAGATCGTGCTACTTAAGCCAATCAAAGAGATTGGAGAGCACGAAGTTGATATCAAGCTATACACCGAAATTACAGCTAACATTAAGGTAGTAGTTACTGAGGAGTAAATATGCCAAATGAAATAAATAGTCAGCTTTCGGAGGCCTTAGAGCCTCCGAAAGACATAGAAGCGGAGAAGGCGGTTCTCGGCTCGATGATGCTCAGTGACGATGCCGTGCAGGATGTCGTGGATATACTGAAGCCAGAGGACTTTTACCTCAAAGAACATCAAGAGATATACAAGATGTTCATGAGTATGTTCAGAAGAAGCATCACTATCGACCTAATGACGACTAGAGCGGAGCTCAATAAGGTACATCAGCTTGAGTTAGTCGGTGGAATGACATACCTGAGCAGGCTCTCGGGAGATGCGATAAATCCTTCTAATGCAAAATTCTATGCACTCACGGTTGTTGATAAGTCGAAGATGAGAAAGCTTATCAAGTCGGCTGACACTATGCGTAAGAATGCGTATGACGGAAGCATGGACAGCGAGCAGATTCTCGATGAGGCGGAGAAAGAGATATTTTCGATAGCTCAGGCTTCGCAGCGTAAGAACTATTCTCCGATTCAGGAAGTGCTGCAGACTAACATTCTCCAGATAAATGAGCTGGTGAGGAACAAGGGGCAGCTTCCTGGTATAACAACAGGATTCAGAGATATTGATAAAATGCTGGGCGGTCTCAAGAAGACCGACCTTGTTGTGCTTGCGGCTAGACCGGGTATGGGTAAGACGGCATTTGCTCTTAACGTAGCTGAAAATGCTGCAATGGCAGGCTATTCCGTGCTCGTGTTCAGCATGGAGATGTCCAAGGAGCAGCTCGGACAGAGAATGCTCGCCATGTCGGCAAGAGTTGATATGGAACACATTAAGAACGGAACCATCGAGGATGATGAATGGTTCAGCATCGATACAGCTCAGGAGAAATTCGAAAGCGTTAATCTCAACATCGATGATACGGCGCAGATCTCGATATTAGAGATGAAGAACAAGTGCCGCAGACTTAAAGAAAAGACAGGTCTCGACCTCGTAGTCATCGACTACCTGCAGCTGATGTCACTCGGATATGGCGGAGAAAACAGAACTAACGAAATCAGTGCGATTACCAGAAGTATCAAGATTCTTGCAAAGGAGCTTGACGTCTGCGTAATCCTACTCTCGCAGCTTTCCCGTGCTTCCGAGCAGCGTAAGGATCACCGTCCGATGCTTTCCGACCTTAGAGAGTCGGGCTCAATCGAGCAGGACGCGGATATAGTTGTATTTCTGAAGAGGGATGACTATTACCAAAACGAAGATGAAGAGGCAGACACTTCATCGGGCAACACATGTGAAGTAATCATCGCCAAGCACAGAAGCGGTCCGACCGGAACCGTTAACCTGGCTTGGATCGCAAGGTACACGAAGTTCGGAAACCTCGAGTACACTGTATAAATTTATATAATTAAGTATTTTCAAGGAGAATCATGAACAACACGGAGTTTGTTACGGAACAGAATAAGGATGTCTACCTGTTTAGCACGGAGGTAGAGAATCTCATGATAAATGAATTCTTTACAAGTGCAAACGGCGACTATGTCAAGGTGTACTTGCTCGGCTTGATGCGTGCAAAGCACGGAATCGCAGAGGACAGAAATAAGACGGCAAATGTTCTCGGTATCACTCCTGACGAAATCGATGCGGCGTGGGACTACTGGGAGAGCGTAGGTGTTATCAGGCGAGACTACATACCTGATGACGATTCGTACCGAGTGGTTTTTCTGAGCCAGATTTCAAGATTCTATGGCAATAAGAAGAGCGGAAGCTCTGCAAGTGATGGAGGAGAACAGGAATCGCGCCTCGTGAACCTCGACCTCAAGCACCTGTATGACACATATGAAAGCGCAAGTGGAAGAAGTATACCTTCGAGCGATGCGCGTAAGATAGCAGATACAGTAGGCACTTTTGGAGTTGCACCAGAGGTCTACGCATATGCGATAAAATACAGCAGTGATAACGGTCATAAGGACATTCGCTATATAAATAAAGTCGCTATCAACTGGCAAAAAGAAGGCTGCAATTCTGAAGCAGATGTTAAAGCGCTCCTTGATAAGGATGCGAAGAGGCGATATCTGTACGGCAGGATATTTAGGGAGATTGGCTTTAATCGTCAGTGGAATTCCGGTGACTGTGAGATGATGGATCGCTGGTTTGACCAGTTTGGATATAACATCGAGGAAGTGCTTGAGGCAGTGAAGCTCACCGCAGGCAAGCGTGAACCTTCACTGAGATATGTAGATGCAGTTCTTGAGAATAAATATCGTGAGGCTGGAGGCATCGAGCCTAGCTACAAGTCAAACGGTCAGAGCGGTAATCAAGGTAGCAGGCAAATGGCTGCGAAAACGACTGCTACAGACAAGACTGGAAATACGAGCTCGGATGGAAGTGTGAATGTCAGCAAAAGAGTTCTCGAAGAGTACTATGCGTATCTGCGAGAGAAAGCTGTACGTGAGCAGAAGGAAAAGCAACGGAAGCTGCAGACAGAGATGCCGGTAATGCAGAAATTTGCAAGCATTGAAGCAGATATCAAAGAGAAGCTGCTCGCTGGACTCGGTAGCATCGGCAAAGAAAAGAGAGCCGAACTACTACAACGGCAAAAGGAGCTTATCGAGCAGAAGAAAGAATTTCTGGCGATAAATGGTTATCCAGAGGATTATTTGGAAGTTAAATACAAGTGTCCGACATGCAAGGATCATGGAATTATGGACGATGGAAGACGCTGCTCTTGCGTAAAGGAGAGAGCAGATGAGGCTTATAGATGGAACAAAGACAGGCAAACAAAGTAGAAAATAAAGAAAAAAATTTACAGAATATAGAGAGCACAGAGAGTAAAGCTAAAGCTCTTTCTAAGGCAGAGAAGAAAGCTACTGAAAAGCAGGCAAAGCAGGCTAAAAAAGCTAAAGCTGCTGCTGCAAAAAAAACCAAAAAACAGGCTAAGCAAGCCAAAGAAAGAGCTAAAGAGCGGAAGAAGAGTGAAGCGAGAGCGGCCAAGAAGGCGGCACGAGCTGCAAAGGGACCTACTGTGTGGAATAAGATTGGAAATGCTATAGCTACGGCTGCGGCTGCTCCAGTTTTCCTGCATGACAGAATCCAAGCCGCATCAGACACCTTCCTCATCGGATGCGGATATAGCCTCGCTACCGAATATCATGATATGCGTATCAGATACAAGGGTAGTAGCGCAAAGATGGTTACAGGGCTTTTTGCCTTGGTTATCATGGTCTGCGGTGTGCTTCTGACTATGCAGCACTACACGGTTTACGAGTATGCATATAACGGGCGAGTTTTAGGTTATGTAAAGTCTGAGGATAGCGTAGTTGGACTTCTCAACGTTGCGGGAGACCACATGTCCTCGAACAACGATGGAGCTCACATCAAGTTTATTGCGGGCAATAATGTAACATTTAGGAAAGTGTCAGCGGCTGAAAAAGATTTGGATGATGCCGACACAGTAATGAACAAGCTCACATATATGACAGACATTGAGGTATCAGCATACGGTATCTATCAAGATGGTAAACTGCTCACAGTTGTAGAGACGAAGGGAACTGCGGATTCACTCGTAAATGAGACATTGGCTTACTACAAGAAACCTGCGAAGGGTATGAGAATGGATCAAATTAAGTTTGCTAAGCAGGTTGAAGTTAAACAGATCGACGTTATGTTGACAAGCGTTCAGAGTAAGAAACAAGCATCAGAGCAACTTGTGAACGGTGGAGTTATCAGCATGAGCCACATCATCAAGTCTGGCGAAAATGTAAACAGCGTAGCTAAAAAGTATGACGTGAATATTAAGGATATGAGCGGCAAGAACAGCAAACAGGCTGTAAGCAATCTGAAGTCTGGCGACCTTGTAAATATGGAGAAGACGGTTACACCGCTAGAGGTCAGAACTGTTGAATCAGGCAAAATGTCAGAGCCTATCCCATATGAGACTGAAAAGCAGGAGACGAAGGATCTATATAAGGGTGAATCGCTAGTAGCTCAGGAAGGTGTCGAGGGAAGACAGATTGTCAGTGGAACAATAACTAAGGTAAATGGCAAAGAAGTAAAGAGAAACATTAAGCACAAGGAAGTTGTAGCTCAGCCGGTTAAAAGGATTGTAAAGGTCGGAATCAACGACAAACCAAAGACCGCATCAAGTGGAGCTTATGCAGTTCCAATTAAAAATGCTTACGTTATCAACAGCAATGGTAAGTTCGGAAGCAGATGGGGAAGAAAGCACGAAGGCCTCGACTTCTCCTGCCCAACAGGAACGCCAATTTATGCTGCTGACGGAGGAACAGTAACTAAGGCTTCTACATTTGGCGGCTACGGAAACTGCGTAATCATCAAGCATGATAACGGACAAGAGACACTTTACGGACACTGCAGTAAGCTCAATGTATCTGCAGGAGAGAAGGTATACAAGGGTCAGGTAATCGCGGCCGTAGGAAATACGGGACGAAGCACTGGTGCTCATCTCCACTTCGAGATTCATATCGGAGGAAGTGCAGTGGACCCATGGAGCTATATATTCTAATTTATAGGGGCGATAGATTTTAATGAGCAAGAGCAAGAAAAAAAGAGAGCTACGGTCATCCGAAAGGGTGACCGAGGCTTCCCTAGAGACAGGGCAAAGAGCTAAAAAGAAAGCAAATAAAAAGAAATCCCGAACTAAAAGGCTTTTCTCAAAATCTGCAAACAGGCGCAATGCGATTATTGCGGCTGTGGTTTTGCTATTGCTCGCGGCATCGGTTCGCAATATCGTCAAACTTGAGCTCGAGAACAGAAGGCTTAAGAATAAGCAGAAAGAGCTTATTGAACAGAGGAAGGAACTCAAGATTGAACTCAAGAATGTAAACAGCAAAGAATATATAGAAGAGCAGGCGAGGAAGCAGCTTAGACTCGTAAATCCGGATGAAATTCTGTTTGTGTTTCCAAGTGAAAAGGACAAGGACGATGCAGATAAGAAGTAATGCAGAGACGGGAGATAAGATGAGGATAGGAGAAGCTATAGTCGTAGAGGGTCGAGATGACGTCGATGCTGTCTCAAAGGCATGTGAAGCACTGATTATAGCGACACATGGATTTGGCATAACGAGGGAAACTTGGGAGCTGATCGAGAAGGCGTATGACGAAAAAGGCATCATAATACTCACTGATCCCGACTACTCAGGAGAAGAGATAAGGCGAAAATTAACTGCAAAATTTCCGAAAGCACTCCATGCATATTTGTCGCAAGCAGAGGCTATCAAGGCAGAAGACATAGGGGTTGAAAATGCAACGCCGGACGCAATTAGGAAAGCTCTGACTAAAGTTCATGGAATCACGGAGAGTGATGACCATAGTGACATAACTATGGATGATTTGAACACGTTTGAGCTAGTCGGTGGGCAAAAGGCCTCGGCACTTCGTGAAGCAGTAGGTGCGGAGCTTGGCATAGGATATGGAAACGGCAAGGCTTTTCTAAAGAAACTAAACGGATTTGAAATATCTAAGTCAGAGCTCGAAGCTGCACTTGCGAAAGTTCAGAAACAGAAGCGCTAGGATAGAATCGAGATATCGGGGCTTTCCTAAGACCATTCAGAGAAATGAATTACAAAGTTTATAATTTCAAATCTACAAGATAGTTTCAATTATGAAACCAGAAACTGGTAGGTAGTAAGGTAATAAATTGGGAAATAAATCTAAGAACAAAGGAAAATACGGGTTAGGTGGCAGCCATGCACAGCACGGCTTCAAGCATGCGAAGAGCCTCGGTCAGAACTTCCTAAATGACCAAAATGTAATAGACGATATAGTAGAAGGCAGCGAAATTGACGAGCAAACTCTAGTCATAGAAATTGGACCTGGAGAGGGTGCGCTTACGACAGAGCTTGTAGAGGCTGCGGGCTACGTTATTGCAATAGAACTTGATGACAGGCTGATTCCTATCCTACGCACAAAGTTTGCACTTCATGACGACTTCGAGGTTATCCATGAAGACATACTTAAGGTAGATATCAAAGCAATCGTGAGCGAGACAATGAAAGAGCACGGATTTACGAAGACGAGGATAGTCGGAAACCTGCCTTACTATATAACGACGCCGATAATCACTAAGCTGATTGAATCGGAGGCGGAATTTGCAAGCCTTACTGTTATGATGCAGAAGGAAGTTGGTGATAGAATAGAAGCTGAGCCAGGAACTAAACTGGCTGGAGCTATCACATATGCGGTTCACTATAGATGCACAGTGGACAAGATTTGTGATGTTTCACGCGAATCATTTTATCCTGTGCCAAAGGTGGACTCGGTAGTACTAAGGCTCAACATGAGAGATGAGCTGCCAGTACAAGTTAATGATGAAAATAATTTCTTTAGATGCATAAAGGCGGGATTCTCGATGAGACGCAAGACATTGCTAAACTCCCTCCAAGCGCTAGATGATGTTAACAAAGATACCATAAAGCGCGCACTAGAGAGTGCTAATATAGATCCATCACGCAGGGCTGAAACCCTGACGATGGAAGAATTTGCGGAATTATCCAATTCCATTTGGGAGGAGTAACTTAATATGAAGGTTAAGAATTTCTATAGAGGGGTTCTGGCAAAGATAAAAGGGGGTGCACTGAAGGTACACGGCAAGTATCGTGCGAAATTCCCCAAGAAGATGCCGAAATTAAATGACGGAAAGCTACACGATAGACAGTTCATTCTAAAGCTCGCAGTAGCGTCACTGCTTATGAACTTGTATATCGAGACATTCGCACGAATAACGAGCGGAGTATTCGATGGCGCTCTGTTTCTATTCAAGCACCCAATTATATTCTCATACAACGTTTTAATTATCTTCGCAACGATGTGCCTTGCACTAATGTTCAGAAAACGTGGATTTGCGTTCCTCATACTATGTACAATCTGGGGAATACTCGGAACAGTAAACGGCGTGATCCTGCTTAAGCGAATGACCCCATTCACACTATACGACTTGCAAAATACGAAGGACGGTTTCTCACTGCTCACTACGTATTATTCAAAGGCTCAGATAACTCTAGGTGCTGCGATTATTGGTGTTGCTATTCTTATTGTTGCGCTGTATTACTTAAATTGCTACAAATGGACGAATCTCAATTACAAGAAAGAGCTTGGAATCATAGTTGTAGTAATAGCAACATGCTTCGGCAGCACGCTAGGACTACTGGAGATGAAAGCGCTGAGTACATTCTTCGGAAACCTGAACTATGCGTATAGAGATTATGGATTTGTGTACTGCTTCTTAAATACTTCTGTAAATAAAGGAATCAAGAAGCCTAGCAATTACTCGAAGAAAGAGATTCAGTCGATTCTCGAGAAATATACGAAGAACGGGACGAACACAACTCTCGTGCAGAAGAATGATGCAAAGAAGTATCCGAATATCATCGTTCTGCAGCTTGAGTCTTTCTCGTATGCTCAAGACTATAAGAATATCGAGGTTTCAAACGATCCAACACCGAACTTCACCAATCTGATGAAGAACTATTCAACAGGATGGTTTAAAGTGCCGGCCTGCGGAGCGGGAACAGCTAATACGGAGTTTGAAGTGCTTACGGGTATAAGCTCAAGGTTCTTTGGACCGGGAGAATACCCATACAAGGGTAAACTGCGTGAACAGTCGCTCGAGAGCCTCGGATACGTGCTCAAGAGCCACGGCTACAACACCCACGCAATGCACAACCACAGAGCGTTGTTCTATAACCGTAACGAGGTATATGCATCACTTGGTTTTGATAACTTCACCTCGCTAGAATACATGAACAATATCATCAAGACACCTACTGGTTGGGCTAAAGATCAAGTTATGACAGATGATATCATGAACATAATCACTAACTCAGAAACGAGAGATCTGCTGCACATCATCTCTGTACAGGGTCACGGAGCATATCCAACTGAGCAGGTGTTCAAGAATCCTTACACTACAGTAAAGGCAAAGGATGAAGCAACTAGATGGAAGTACGAGTACTACGTAAATGAGCTCCACGAGATGGATGAATTTACGGGAGCCTTGCTCAAGAAGATTGAAGAATCCGGAGAGCCAACAATCGTGCTAATCTATGGAGACCACATCCCAGCACTCGATATTAAGGAATCTGACTATGGAACAGGTGACCTATATCAGACAAGATATGTAATCTGGGATAATATCGGACTAAGCAAGAAGGATAAAGACATCACGTCATACGAAGTAACTGCCGATATACTCGAGAGAGCGGGGCTTGGTCATCAGGGCGTAATATTTGATTATCAGCAGACTGCGGATAAGAATTCAAAAGATTACAGCAAGAACCTGAAAGCCCTGGCGTACGATATGCTGTATGGCAAGAACTATGTATTTGGCGGCAAGAATCCATATAAGCGTACAAGCATGGAGATGGGTTATAAGAAGATTAAGATCGATGGAATAATATCTATTGGCAAGAACTACTACATAAAAGGACAGAACTTCACGGAGCACAGTACAGTCAGCCTTGACGGCAAAGTACTCAAGACAGTATATCTGAGCCCAACGCTATTGGGACTTAGTGAGAAGGTCGAGCAAAAGGATGTTAAGAAGCTACGAGTTAGCCAGATTGACTCCAAAGACGAGACGATACTATCGACGATAGGTGGCAACGAGGAGCTCTAAGTCCAGGAGGAACAATGGAAAAAGAAAAGAAAAGCACTACTGCAAGTGCTGCGAAGACTACGAAAACGAGCATAACTGCGAAATCTGATACTAAGGCAAAAGCGAGTACCGCTAAAGCTGCTAAGACTAGAACAAAGGCAAAGACAGCCGAAGAATCTAAAGCAAACGCTAAGGATAAAGCTAGCATTGAGACGATAGGTGCGAAAGCTGCTCCTAAAAAAGTCATTAGAGCCAAGAAGACTGTATCAAAAGCAGAAAAGCCTGAAGAGCCTTTGGAATCTGCGGAGACTACTGATAGCACAGACAATGATTTTGCCGAGATCGTTGATGAAACTAATGATAAAGAGTCTGTACAGGTATCAGAAGCAGACGAAGCCGAAGAAACCGAAGATAGCAGCAATGAACAGGAGCGCCCAGAAGTTGAGGGAATACTGGAGATTGCGGAAGCTGGGTTTGGTTTCCTCAGATTCAATAACTTCCTAACCTCTGAGAAGGACATCTACGTGTCACAGACCCAGATTAGAAGATTTGGCCTCAGAACAGGCGACAAGATTCGCTGCATCTCGAGACATCCTAATCAGGGCGAGAGGTTCGGAGCACTTCTATATGTAAAAGAAGTAAACGGAGAGCCGCCGATTAGCGCGAGGAGAAGACCGCATTTTGACAGGCTCACACCGATTTTTCCCAACGAGAAGATTGTTCTCGAGGACACTAGCATCAAGCTGGCGATGAGGGCAATGGATTTAGTTGCGCCTATCGGTAAGGGGCAGAGAGGTCTTATCGTAGCTCAGCCTAAGGCGGGCAAGACGGTTCTGCTTAAGCAGATAGCAGCTAGCATCGAGAAGAAATATCCTGAGATTGAGATGATTGTACTCCTTGTAGACGAGAGACCTGAAGAGGTTACAGATATGAAGAGGGCACTCACTCGCTCAGAGGTAATATACTCGACATTCGACGAACTGCCTGCACACCACGTCAAGGTAGCAGAGATGGTAATTCAGAGGGCAAAGCGTCTTGCTGAAGAGGGTAAGGACATTGTGATTCTGCTGGATAGTATCACCAGACTCGCTCGTGCATACAACATGGAGACTCCATCGTCGGGAAGGACCCTATCCGGCGGACTTGATCCGGGTGCACTTCATGCACCAAAGAAATTTTTTGGTGCTGCACGTAACCTCGAAGAGGGCGGTAGCATAACGATACTCGCAACTGCTCTCGTAGATACGGGAAGCAGGATGGACGATGTAATATATGAGGAATTTAAGGGAACGGGCAACATGGAGCTCCACCTCGACAGACAGCTAAGCGAGCGCAGAATATTCCCTGCAATCGATTTAGCGAAGTCTAGCACGAGGAAGGAGGAGTTACTTCTCGATGATAACGAACATCTTGTGATGAACATGATGAGGCGCGAGATGGCGGCAGGAAACCCTGCTGACGTTGCTGAGAAGGTGCTCGACAACCTGAGCCATACCAAGTGTAACAAGGACTTTGTAGATGTGATGCTCAAGGAGCTGAATTTCTAACAGTCGGAGGTAAGATGGACTATAGTAAGATTTTCATCAAAGACGCTAAGCCGACCAAGATTGGCGGTCAGGCGGTAATGGAAGGTGTTATGATGCGCGGTGCTGACAAGCAGGCACTGGCAGTCAGACTTCCAAATGGTGATATAAAGCTAGAAATAGAGGATATCAAGACACCCTCTAAGGTGAAGAAAGTTCCATTTATTAGAGGAATAGTTAGTTTTTTCTCTTCACTAATATCTGGCATGAAGACGCTGATGCGTTCATCAGAAATCCTAGAGGAAGCTATGCCGGAAGAGGAAATTGAAAATCCAAGCAAGTTTGATCAGTGGCTGGAGAGAAAGTTCAACCATAAGACCGTGTGGAATGTTGTGCTCGGCATCTCGGTGGCGATATCGCTGCTCATCACCGTTGTCGTGTTTGTAATTATGCCGACATACAGTGTAAACCTACTAAAGCACGTGACCAAGAACACGATACTGCTCAACCTCGCGGAAGGGATATTGAGGCTAGCGATTTTCGTACTGTACGTGCTGGCAATTTCCAAGATGAATGACGTTAAGAGACTGTTTCAGTATCACGGTGCCGAGCACGAGACGATTCACTGTTTTGAGAATGGGATTGAGCTAACTCCAGTAAATGCCAAGGAGTTCTATACGCTTCATCCTCGCTGTGGAACTAGTTTCCTCATGTTCGTAATGATTGTCAGCCTTGTGCTGTTTTCATTTTTCGGATGGCCTAACCTTGCGTGGAGAATTTTATCGAGGCTGCTTCTGATGCCAGTAATCGCAGGTATCAGCTACGAGCTCCTAAGGTGGGCTGGTAGAAGTGATAACGCAGTGGTTAAGGTGCTGAGCTGGCCAGGACTCATGATGCAGAAGCTCACTACCAGAGAACCAGACGAAGAACAGCTAGAGGTTGCGATAACTTCCCTCAAGGCGGTACTTGGGGAAATCGAACCGGGCGTAATAAGTAAGCATGACGAAGATGTTAGTGATGACCTAGATGAAGTAGTTGAAGAGCATGAGCTTGATTCGATTTTCGATGACCTCGAAGACAAGAGGTATATCGAAGATGAAACTATGGTCAAGAACCTAGTTCGAGCGGGGAGAGCGAAACTTCAAGAGTCTGGCATCAGCAATCCGAACGGAGATGCGGATGACATATTCTGCTACGTAACTGGATTTACCCACAACGAGATATTAACGAGAGACACAGAGCTGCTCGACACCGAGGATGTTGAGGCGTATATCGAGAGAATCGGACAGCGTGCATCGGGCGTTCCACTCCAGTACATCACTAAGGTACAGGAGTTCATGGGATTACCATTCTGTGTAAATGAGAATGTTCTCATCCCTAGACTCGACACGGAAGTACTGGTTGATCAGGTGCTCGGCATCATCAGCGGTATGGAACTTGAGAATCCAGATGTACTGGATATTTGCACAGGTAGCGGCGCGATTGGAGTTTCAATTGCGAGTCTAGCACCAGGTTCTCGCGTTAAGCTGTCGGATATCAGTGAGAAGGCGCTTGAAACAGCGAGAAAGAATGCGGAAATCAACGACGTACTAGATAGGACAAGCTTTGCCCTCGGTAATATGTTCTCGGCGCTGGGTTCAGAAGAGAAGTTCGACCTAATCGTCAGCAACCCACCTTACATCAAGTCAGAGATTATTGATACACTTGACCCAGAGGTGAAGAATCACGAGCCAAGGCTTGCTCTCGATGGTGGAGAGGATGGGCTTGATGCATATAAGGTTATTGCAAATAACGCTGCCGCTCACCTCAAGGACGGCGGAGTGCTCGCACTCGAGATAGGCTACGATCAAGGTGAGGCGGTTTCATTCCTACTTGAGAGAACGCACTACTATAAACCAGCCGCGATTATCAAGGATTTGGCTGGAATGAATAGAGTCGTGATAGCCGAGAAAAAACCGGCAGAAGAAAAGTAAATATTTTAAGGCAAGGTACCCGTTGTATAGAGCGTGTGCGGATAACTTAGCCATTCGTCTTATATGGGAGGTTAGTGATGAATATTGCAGTTATATTTGGAGGAAAGTCCGATGAGCATGAGGTATCGCGAAGTTCAGCGGTAAATGTCATCAAGGGACTTGATTCTGACCGTTACAAAATTACTAAAATTGGAATAACAAAGGACGGCAGATGGTATCTGACAGAGGCTACTACAGATGAAATCGCTAGCGGTGCATGGGAAAATAGATCTGATAACAGGCAGACATGCATTCCTGCGGATCCGACAGTACATGGAATCCTCATCTTTGATGAAGAGGACAAAGCGACCGCAAAACGCATAGACTGCATCATCCCAGTTCTACACGGAGACAACGGAGAAGATGGAACAGTTCAGGGACTCTTTGAATTAGCTGAAATTCCCTACGTTGGACCTGGTGTAAAGGCTTCTGCGAATGGAATGGACAAATCATTTACCAAAATCATTGTAGGCGAGACTGATATCACTCAGGCGAAATACTGCGTGATTAAGAAAAAGGATTTTGCCGACGACCGTGAGGGTGAAATCATGAATGCTCTCAGCACAAATGATGGAAAACTACCGCTGTTCGTTAAGCCATCTTCGGCAGGATCATCGGTTGGTGCATCCAAGGTTGAGAAGAAGTCGGAGCTCGAGGGGGCGATTGAAAATGCATTTAAGTATGACGACAAAGTTCTCGTAGAAGAGATGATTGTCGGTAGAGAGATGGAAGTAGCGGTTCTCGGTAATCACAATCCAAAGGCTTCTTGCGTGGGTGAGATACTGTCCGCTGGGGAATTCTACGATTATGATGCGAAGTATAACAATCCTGAATCACGGACTAGAGTTGTCAATGATATCCCGATGAGCAAACAGAAGGAGATTAGAAACAACGCTGTCGAGATATTCAAGGCGATGGACTGCCGCGGACTATCGAGGGTGGATTTCTTCTATACAGAAGATGGTAGAGTTGTGTTCAATGAGATTAATACACTGCCAGGATTCACGAATATCAGTATGTATCCGAAGCTATGGGAAGCCATGGGTATAGACCAGCCGACACTACTCGACAGCTTGATTAAGCTGGCTATAGAAGAGCATACATATGATGAGAAGTATTAATAAAAGAAGTATAAGGTAAATGAAAAGAAGGTCTGAATTGGTGCGAGCCTTCTTTTTTCAGAAGAAATATGAAGGAGTAGATTATGCAAAATAAGCTACTAAGGAAGGCTCTTGTCATCACTTGCTGCTTACTCGTAGGAGTAGGGGTAGTCTTTATAAGATGGTATGTTAAAAGGAACCTTATGCAACACGCGATTTATTATGCGATGCATATTGAGCACGCCAAAGGGACACATCCAGATTTTGCAATAGTGATTGACAATATGGAAAGAATTAAGCAACCAAAGGTAGACAAGGTTGTTTACAAAAAAGAAAGTGGAAAAGATGGAGCATTTAGTGGTAGAGTTTTTATTTTTAATAAGGCATACTCTATTGATGGTAAAACACCAGAACTTTACTTAGGGCATGGCGATGAACATGCCTATATTTATATTGACAATAGAGGGATAAGATATGAATTTGATGATTCTTTTAAATTGAGAAGCGCATACGACGATGATA
>ERZ773099.941-NODE-941-length-22434-cov-13.983377_pt1 | contig 22434 bp, 22 predicted proteins | sample MGYA00511120_ERZ773099 | MGnify/ENA primary metagenome ERZ773099 (study PRJEB29015, sample SAMEA2738012) | human oral metagenome | biome: human oral; feature: human-associated habitat; material: dental | place: China | collected 2104 ...
GCGGACCAGCACAAGCCAAATTCACCCCACTCGAACTCAAAGAACTCGACCACTCACGCACCATCGAAGTCATCGTCAACCCGGAAGACATCGACTACGACGAAGCCAGCATCAACGCCCGCCGCGCCTCAAAATCCCAAGACCTGGTGTGCCAAACCCTGGAACAATACGCCATGCGCGACCCCAAGGGCGCACCCCACAAACTCACCATCCACTTCTTAGAAAGCCCGGTCGAAATCCTGGGCGAGGACGGCAACGTTGTTGGACTCCGCACCGAACGCATGGAACTAGATGGCACCGGGCACGTGCAGGGCACCGGCAAGTTCACCGAATGGCCAGTCCAAGCAGTGTACCGGGCGGTCGGCTACCGGTCGGATCCAGTCCCAGAGGTCCCATTCGACCAAGCCAAGGCCGTTATACCCAATGACGGCGGCCACGTTCTCGACGACTCCGGCAACCCCATCCCGGGCCTATATGCCACCGGGTGGATCAAGCGCGGCCCGGTCGGGCTCATTGGCAACACCAAATCCGACGCCAAGGAAACGATCGAAATGCTCCTGGCCGACTATGATGCCGGCAACCTGCCGGAACCGCTGCACCCCGACCCATCGGATATCATCACCTACCTCACCGACCACGATGTGGACTACACCACGTGGGCGGGGTGGCATCGCCTGGATAATGCGGAGCGGGAGTTGGGCGCCCCCGAGGGCCGGGAGCGGAAGAAGATTGTGGAGTGGGAGGACATGGTGGTCCACGCCCGCCACCAAAGCCACGACTAGGAGGACACGGATCGGTCCACGGGCCGGCCGGACACGTGCACGTAGCTGGCCGCTTCGGTGGCCCGCTTCCGGGCGGTGACCACGTCTTCCGCCGTCGAGATCGCCACCCCCATGCGTCGCATGGCGAACGATTCGGGCTTGCCGAAGAGCCGCACGTCGGTTTCCGGCACCGCAAGCGCCGACGCTAACCCGCTGTAGTGGGGGCCAGTCGCGTCGGTGCCACCATGGATGACCGCCGAGGCACCCGGGGAAATGCAGGTCACGTCGATGGGAAGCCCGAGGATTGCCCGCGCATGGAGGGCGAATTCGTCGACCCGTTGGGTGCTTAATGTCACCATGCCGGTGTCGTGGGGGTGGGGGGATACTTCGGAGAAATACACTTCGTCCCCGGAGATAAAGAGTTCCACGCCGAATACGCCGCGGCCGCCGAGGGCATTGGTGATGCGGGCGGCGATGGACCTGGCCGAGTCGAGGGCGGCGGGCGAGAGCGGCATGGGCTGCCAGGATTCCACATAGCCGCTGGCGTCTTGGCGGTGGCCGATGGGTTCGCAGAACCAGGTGGCGAGTTCACCGGTGGTGGGGTCGATGGAGCGCACCACCAGGAGGGTGATTTCGAAGTCGAAGTCGATAAAGCGTTCGACGATTACTCGTTCGGGCCGGCCCCCGGTTTGGGCGGTCTCCCAGGCTAGTAGCACGTCGTCTTCGCTGCGGACTACGGTTTGTCCTCTACCGGAGGTGCTCATGATGGGTTTGACTATGCAGGGGAAACCCGCGTGCCGGATGGCGGCCCGGAAATCGTCAAAATCGTCGGCAAACCAGTAGGCAGCGACGGGCAATCCCAGTTCCACGGCCGCTAGTTTTCGAATGCGTTGGCGATTCATTGTGAGTCGGGTGGCTCGGGCGGTGGGGACGACGGTGCGCCCGGAATCTTCTAGTTCCACCAGGGTGGCGGTGGCGATTTCTTCGATTTCGGGCACGATGAAATGTGGGTCAATATAGTCCACAAGCTCCGCAACGGCTTTTCCGTCGGTCAGGTCAACTTTATAGGCGAAGTGGGCGACTTGGTGGGCGGGGGCGTTTTCGTATCGGTCGACTGCATGCACTTCGACGCCAAGTCGTTGAAAGGCTATTGCCACCTCTTTCCCCAGCTCCCCCGACCCTAATAGCATGACGCGCAGGGCCCCCTGGGTGAGTGGTGTCCCAATCGTTTGCGGAGTATACATACATGCTATTCTAGCTTTTGCTTGGCGATGTTTTCCTGGTTCTTACCAAATTGCCTCCTCCATATCGCCGGCCGATTCCGTATCCTCATTCGAATAGAGTGGCCGCGAGTATACCAATACCACGCAGGGCAACACCGCGGATAACAGTATGAGCGGCGGAACTGTCTTGGGAATGACCCCGGTCATGATTGCTATGAATACGACGACGGATCCGACGAGGACCGCGACTCGCATAATGGGATAGCGATCGCCGAAGAGGGTCATCACCCCCACAATGAGGATGCCGGCGGCGGCCAGGTCGGCGCCGCGCACCCCCATGAGCCATAGCACGGCGACGGCCACCACCGATAGGGTTCCCACGATGACCGGGTCTAAGGAAAGCTTTTCTAAAACCACAATCCCACACTCTTACAGTCAGCTGAATATTTGATTGCAATTTTAAGCTTTCCGTGTGGGTTTTTCCTAGCGGTTACCCCATTCGCCCCCGGAATCACCCCAGGTTATTCAGCAGAATTGCTGCTTAATGTAGGATAAGCGCGACCAGATCCCGGTCGAATGTCCCGGCAAGCAGCCCCGGCAAGACGCCCTGCCCTGGCCGGCGCGCGAATCGGTTAGGCCATGACGTCGTGAAGCACAATTGTTTGGTCCCGCCCCGGCCCGACCCCGATGTAGGAGATTCGGCACCCGGAGAGTTCTTCGAGGCGCCGCACGTAGTCTTGGGCTTTTTGCGGCAGGTCCGCGAAGCTGCGGCACCCGGTGATGTCTTCGTCCCAGGCGGGCATGGTTTCGTAGATGGGCACGGCGTGGTGGAATTCCGATTGGGTGAGCGGCATCTCGTCGTGCCGCACCCCGTCCACGTCGTAGGCCACGCAGATGGGGATTTCCCCAATGCCGGTGAGCACGTCCAGTTTGGTGAGGAAGAGGTCGGTGAACCCATTGACCCGGGATGCGTAGCGGGCGATGACCGAGTCGTACCAGCCGCAGCGGCGTTTCCGCCCGGTGTTCACCCCGATTTCCCCGCCGGTGGCCTGCAAGAATTCGCCCCATTTGTCGAAGAGTTCGGTGGGGAATGGGCCGGCCCCCACCCGGGTGGTGTAGGCCTTCATGATCCCGAGGGAGCTGGTGATGCGGGTGGGGCCCACCCCGGAGCCGACGCAGGCGCCGCCGGCGGTCGGGTTAGAGGAGGTCACAAAGGGGTAGGTGCCGTGGTCCACGTCGAGCATGGTGGCTTGGCCGCCCTCCATGAGCACGTGTTTTCCGGCGTCTAGGGCTTGGTTGAGCACGAGTTCCGCGTCGATGACCATGGGGCGCAGCCGGTCGGCGTAGCTGAGGAAGTATTGGACGGTTTCTTCCACGTCAATGGCCTGCCGGTTATAGAGTTTCACCAGGATTTGGTTTTTCACGTCCAGGGCGGATTCGATTTTTTGCCGCAGAATGGATTCGTCGAAAATGTCTTGGACGCGAATGCCCACGCGGGATACTTTGTCCGCGTAGGCGGGCCCGATGCCGCGGCCGGTGGTGCCGATGGCGCGTTTGCCAAGGAATCGCTCTTGCACCCGGTCAAGGACCTGATGGTAGGGGGCGACCAGGTGGGCGTTGGCGGAGATCCGCAGCCGGGAGGCGTCGGCGCCACGGCTGGTGAGTCCATCAATTTCGGCAAACAAGGCTTCGAGATTAATGACCACACCGTTGCCGAGAATGGGGGTGGCGTTTTCGGAGAGCACGCCGGCGGGAAGCAGTTTGAGCTCGTATTTTTCGCCGCCGACAACTACCGTGTGCCCGGCGTTATTGCCACCGTTGGGTTTGACCACATAGTCGACTAGGCCGCCGAGGATGTCGGTGGCTTTCCCTTTACCCTCGTCGCCCCATTGGGCACCGACAATGACAATTGCTGCCATGAAAGTAACACGTCCTTAACTTATATCCAGTGAAGACGTTGCATCATTCTACCTTGCTTGGCCCGTTCTACACCTGCTTTTCGACGGGCAAACTGGAAAATGCAGTAGCCTGCATAAGTAGTAGCAGAGTTTTTCATGAGAGATGTTGATAGATGTCGGATGACAGAGATAAGCCTAAAAACATTTACGACGATATTTATAGCCGCTACGGTCGATATGGCGACGATGGTCGGATTCCCCCAGTTCAGCCGGTGGAATCCACGCCCCCGACCGCCGAGTTCGGTCAGATTGATGAGTCGGTGATTCATGCCCACTATCAGCAATCGCAACAGTCACAGCCGCCGCCCGACCCCACCATCCCGGTTGAGCCGGTAGCGCCCCCCACACCCCCGCCTTCGCCGAAGAAGAAACGCCGCGGCCGGGGTGTGCTCATTGCGGTGATTATTTTTCTGATTCTCACCATTGTGGCCTTGGCCGCCGTCGTGGTGGTGTTATTGATGCAGCACCGCACCCAGGCAGCCGCCCCACCAACGCCGGTGGCAGTGCCGACAACGTCGACAAGCGTTGCGACGTCGACAAGCACGAGCGCAACATCGGCAACAACCACCTCTTCGACTTCGACGTCGGCAAGCAGCACCACCCCCACAACTACCTCGGTATCGGCGGAGGAGGAAGCGTACCGCAAACTTGTGTCGGATGCGGGGCTAAAAGCGACCGGGTTTAATTCGCTGGGTTGTCTGGCCAACGACAAGTGGAAGTTTGCGTCGATTTCGACCGGTGGAAAGCATGTTCTCATTTGCGAGTCTGCGGAGTCCGGCAAGCTGTATTACACGCACGACTATATGCCGGAAATTTACCGCAAGGAGGTAACCTCCAGCGACACCGATACCGGCACGTTTCAGATTGTTAATGACGATGCCACGATTGATATCACGAAGACGGGACTGGTAGTGAAGTCAAAGAAGGGTAAAGTCTCACTGGAAAGTACGTTTGAACAATCTTTCACCCGGAATCCTTACCCTTAACCGGGTTTGCGTAATACCGGTTATCGGAAAATTCCCCTAAAATTAATCAGGGATATTTCCGGTATATTTATTACGCCTCACTCCATGGTAAAAATTCCTGTTACACCATGGTGAATCACAACAAGACTCTTGAAGGACTACACATGACTGACCAAAACGACCAGAGCGAAAACAACCCCAGCATTTCCGGCCGCGTGGAGCGGATCATTCCCACCTCTGGGGAAGATGTTGTGCAGCCGTTGTCGGCCGACCGGATCGCCGCCTATTTAAAGGCAAAAGAACTGATGTTTAACCGTGACGATGATGGTGACGTGTTCATCAACTTTGACGGCAATGGGTTTGTGCTGCTGGCCACCGGCGAGAAGCGGGAAATCCTGGTGGTGCGGGGTGCTTGGCAGGTCACCGCACCGATCGAGATGCGTGATCGCCTCGTGGATCTGTGTAATGATTGGAACCGCGATAAGCTGTGGCCGAAGACCTATGTCACGGTGGATGACGCCGGTGCGGTGCGGGTGCGTACCGAGTTGAACATTGACATGGAGTATGGGGCCAGCGATTTACAGCTTAAACAATCCCTCGACTGCGGTATTGCTACCTCCATGAGTTTCTTTGAGTCGCTGGATAAGAAGTTCCCCGATACTCGGTTCGCCCAGTAATGCGGTTAGTGGTGCTGCGCTGCGGCACTGATATTGCGGTCCCCCCGTCCACACAGCTTATCGACGTCGGGGCCGTGCCCACTCGCCAGGAATTAAAAGCCCTGGACTCACTGGCCGCCGAGGTACTGCCGGAGGATCCCACCCCCAGTTTGGCGGAAATCGCGGCCCAACCCGATGTGGCCCACCTGGGCACCCCCCAATATGCCCCCCAGCCGATTAGTGACCCGCTCCGGGTAGTTGTTGTTGGCTCGGATGCGGCCTTGTCGGCGGTGCTGACTCGGCTCATGCGGGCCGACACAATGTGGGTGGAGGTGGGATTTGTCCCCACCGATGATGACTCCCCCACCGCCGACTATTGGGGCATTACTAATCTGAGTGTCGAAGAGCAGTTCGATTGTGCGGCCTCTGGCCGGGTGCGGCCGCTGCCGCTCATTCGGGATGATGCCGCCACTGCTGTGGCGGGTAGGGCTTCGGTTTCGGATTGGGAGAATCGGGAGCTCACCGCCGAAATCATTGTTGATGATGACGTTTTGGCTCGTCACCAGTCGGGTCGGCGGATTCCCCGCACCGGGGTTTTTGGGGCCCGGGTGCAACCATTGGTGGATGCGCCCGGGTTGGCCGGGTTTGTGTTGGACACCCCGGTGATGCCGGTGCGCCGGGGCTTGTTTGGTCGGTTCGAAAACGAGTACGGTTCGATTGCCGAAGGCTCCCGGCTGGTGGGTCGGGCGTTGCAGGCCGGCGGGGAGTCGCTGCGGGTAATGGTGGATGGCGTGTCCCGGAAGCGACCGGTGGAGCGGGTCACGTTTTACCGCCATTTGCGGGATGCCCAGGTGGTTCGGCCGTAACAATCACTTACGGTTTAGTTGGAGATATAACTCTCCACGAGTTCCAGGCGGCTTAACCTCCAAGAATCTTCTTTTTTAGTCACAACCACGAGGTATAGGTCTTTAAATGGTTTGGAAAAGCCTGACCAATTACGAACACATATCATCTTGCGCGACCAACTATCATCTGTATCAGCAGGATGTTGTTCTCCCGAAATGCGTATTTCCACTTTGGTCTTGCCACCTGTGGACTCCCACTGGCCCGCCGTCCGCCCAGGAACGATGGGAACAACTGTGTCTGGATCATCAGTAATCTGGTCCCATAATGGCGGATGTACAACGCCATTAAGACGCTCAACAACCTTTTCGTCTTCTAAATCCTTAGGGGTGAATGAGCAGAACCGCTTCAGTGCTGTTTCCGCCACTGTTTTGGCATCGGCACCGGCCAAATCCCTATACGCCTCACCATAAGGATATCGCCAATCTTTCCGCTCATCTGACGCAGGTGGTGCCCCCATGGGCTTGGTGCCTACATTGTGCTCCATAGGATCACCCTCATGATGTTCTTCTGTTACAGCAGGAGGAGGGGATTCACGGTGGCTACAGCCAGTCAATGACACCGCAAGCCCGGTCAAAACAATCATGGTTTTCCAAAAATGTGCTGGTAGTTTTCTCATTTTTCTTCTTTCTCCTCACTATTTGAATCGGGAAGCACTGCGCGTTTCACGACGATTGTTTCTCCCAGTCGAACCGGATATTCACCGGAATTTACGCCATAAGTTTGAGCTTCATACTGCATAGCTATACCATCTTTTTCTCCAGAATAAATGGAAACATGGTGAAACTTTTCCCCCGGATTCTCCGCAGATGAACCAGCAAAATAGAGTAAATCACCCGGCTGACGCTCCTCCCACGAAACAGTTTTCATCTGCGGATGGGCTTCTTGCTCATCAGTATGATGCAGTAGTTGAATTTTGCCATCTGATGCTTGATAAATCGCATACATTGTCAAACCGGAACAATCGAAACCGCCCTGTGTCGGACCGTGCCAGTCCCCGCCACCCCACACGTACGGCAATCCAAATTGTTTTCTGGCTGCTTCAAGAATTTTTTCGCCTAATTCACTGGTGGGGGTGGTTCCGTCACCGGAAGAACCACAGTCTTCTGCCGATTTGCTGCCGAGGCTACTTGCCCCATGCCCAGAGAACTGGGCAAATTTTTTCCTAGCAAAATCTTCCTGTAATCCGTACTTATAGCGGAGATCTTCCCGCGGCCTCTCCACGTTAGCAGCAATTTCACCTGGCTTACCGCTTAAGCCACGGGCGGCATCGTAAAACCAGTCAATTTGGGTCATGGGATCCATGAGCCCCTTGACTCCACCACGAGTAGGCCCGTGAATACTCACACGTGTTTGGAACAATCCCACGCTATCAGCATCACCAGGGGCAACTCCATCATTGGGGTATTCCATTGATTCCGGCACTGCTCGGGAGGCAAGCATTTTCATATTCGATTCCACCTTGGCAGCAGCCAATGCAGCTAAAATGACCTCTTCTGGTTCCTTACGTTCCTCGCCACGGGCGACGATTTGACTTGCCCGAAGATCCTGAGTGGATTCCTCATCCTTGGGTTTTTCTTCAGTCCCTTTATCATCTGGCCCTGATTGTGGAACCGACTCATGAGAATCCGTAGATTTTGACGATGACTTAGCCTTTTTCAGCCACTCATCTTCAGGATTAACCGAGTGACCAATGCCATCGGGAATGCGTCCACCTTCCCAAACCTCGAAGTGGAGATGTGGCCCAGAAGATTCACCGGCATTACCGACTTTGGCAATCTTCTGCCCGGCCTTCACCTGGTCACCCACTTTCACATCGATACCACCGGGATTTTCATGGCCGTAAACAGTGGAAATCTTTTTTCCATCAATTTCATGGTCAATGACTACCCAACCACCAAACCCGTCTACACCCGTGTCTCGTGCCGCGATAACAACACCGTTAGCAAATGCATAGATTGGTGAGTCTAATGGTGCAGCAAGATCGACCCCTTGATGAAATCCTCCACCACGAGGGCCATAGCCACTACTAATAGGGGTGTCGGGGGCTACTGGGTAGGCAAAATCACCAGATTGAGCCGCACCATCAGATTTAGTTGGTGTACAACTATTATTGCCATCTGTAAACACAGTGGTAAAGAAGACAATGAATAGGATGAGAACGCAAAGAACTCCAAGAATGATCTTCTTCATAACGATAAATTTGACCGATTCTTACGGTGATGCCTTTGAGATGGTACCAAGTTTAAAGAATTCATCGAACCGAATATTTGTATCGTGCAATCGATACTCGATCTCGGTAGGAGTTAAAATTGTACGCACTGGAATACCTGGTGATCCATCTTTTGACGGTTTAATCATGAAGCAACCACGACCTGGCGGGACCGTCCTGGCCCCTTTCGTCCGTGATCGCTTTGGATGGGCGCCCTTTGACCAGCTGATGACCAAACCAGATTCCGCTGAAGAAAATTCCAGTCGGGAAGATAAAATCTCCAGCTCGGAGTTAGGCAATCCACCACAAATAACCATGCCGGCACGCTCGATAAACCCCATGGCGGTTTTTCGATCCTCTTCAGTTTTCAGGGCTTCTAGGTCTTTAAACGTGTGGGTAATCATATTAAGAACCGTGGCATCTGTACGGTTAAGCCTAGTCAAAGCATCAACATGGGACACCATGCCAGGGGCTGCGGATAGAACCTGCCACATCTCATCCAAAGTGGCGGAGAAATATCGCTGTGGGGCAAGCCCGGCATCGGCAAGCATATGGGCTGCTTCAATCGCGCCAAAAGCCGATGCCCAACAGGCCATCATGACTGCTGCTTTCATTTTCTCATCACCGCGGTCAATGGCAGAAACATCAATACACACCGCGGGAGAATCAACACGGATAGGCGTTGAAGTCTCACCGGCAAAGATTTGCCCTGTTGGCCCATCTAGCAGGGCATTAAGCGACCGCAATAATGGGATAATAAGCTCACGCCACTCAGCATCAGTAAGGGTACAACTTTTTTCTTTTAGCTGCTCAGAGCCTTTGGCTAAATGCGCAATGAGATCGGTCAATACCGGCGGATGATCCCAATCAATGTCTGTCTGTTCATATATTTCGCGTAAGGCAATAGAAATGAGCATCACCTCGTAATCCTCAATCTGCCCTTTTCGCGCCAGCCCTAGGAGCGTGGACATCATTGTCACTTGCCGACCATGAATTTGTTCACGCGCCTGCCGTAACATTTTTTCTATTTCTCCGGCGGCTCCAAAGTCTTTTTCCTTTTTCAATTGAGTTATTTTGGCATCCAGCTGTGGGATCACCCTACCTAAAGCACCGACATCAAGAGGATTAAGCGTCCCCATGCCATGCCCCACAGTGATAACTTGTCCCCCAACTTGGTGCACAAATCCCACGTACTCGCCTTTAATGTCGCCAGCAATGATAGGAATATGCCCTTGAGCAACATCCCCCATCAACATTTTCCGAATTAGCGTGGATTTTCCCAGTCCCGGCAGGGAAAGCACGAAACACGAGGGGTTAGCGATAATTCCTTCTCGAAACCAGCTTAATGGGTCGCAGCAAATTTCCGACCCAGTAATCACATGTTCCCCTAGGGGAGCACCAATGGCAGGGGCAGGTGCACCAACAACATTAGGATTAAAACCGGCACCTAGGTTGGTGGTAGTTTGCCATTCCTGCGGACCTGAAACCACCGCCGCATGACCGGACCAACGACCAGTAAAACCGTGTATAGCAGCCGGCGATAATGGTTTTTCTCCTACTACGGGCACATCATCGACCTGTTTCGCCAGCTGTTCGGCTCGTTGCATTAACCTATTATTCTTCTGCTTCCATCGGTAATACCTATATCCCTGAAGGGAAAACCGACGTGGGGCAGGCTTATCACCAGCAATTATCTGCTCATGTAATGTTGCATAGTCATCAGGCTCTTTAAGTATCATGGGATCACCTATTCTTTTGTTACAAACACTTCGTTGTGTTGCCACCCATATGCCGGCAATCCACCGGCAAGAAGAACACCAATATGTTGGCGACCAAATAACCGGGTCAGTCGCACTCGGGCATGAGCCGATAATGAATTTACTAGATCTGTGGCAAAATCTTCACACTGGTCATGCGATGTTGAAGAAATAACAACAACCCCATCCAACCGATATCGTTGTGCATCCTCATGATATTCTAAATATATTGGGTCCGTAGGACGGAGAAGCTCAACAAAGTGGATTTCTTCACCATCACGAAGCTCGCTAGACAGTACTAATTGTTCAAATTCTTGGACGATGTCCTCACTCATTGATGCCGTAAGAAGTACCTCAAAAGCTAATCGGTACGCGCTGTCGCATTGAATTGCCGAGTGACGTTCTTTCAATAGCTCAGCAATGGGCGGAAATTTAGGTTTAGAATCCGGGGACCATAGTGAAGAAGCGTATTCTTTGACTTTTTCGGCTTTCTGAGGCCACCACATTAATTCCATTTGGTCGGGGGAATATACATACACCAATCGTTTAGCCAGCCATGTTAAAAAATCATCGCATTTTCGTCCACCAGCATCAAACGTTACCAGCATCCGTGGAATATGAGTTTCGGTATTGGAGTGCGCAGACCAAATAGTTGCTATGACCTGCACTCCTTCAATCGTGCAGATGAGGTCCCGCCACCTGGCAATATCAGTGAGAGTAAATGATTCCTCGCCTTTTAAAAGCACTGATCCCTGCCTGAGTGTTGGTTCCCAGATAACTCCGAATTCATAACCACCGGTATCACGAATAGTTTTGAGCTGCATTCCTTGAGTAACCGCGGCCTGTACTCGCACATCACGACGGGAAAAGATTCCAAACATATAAAGTATGCCTTTTGCCTAACTTGAGGTTGATGCTACTGATGATGTGGACTGTTTCCGCCATGGAACCTGACCTACCCCACAGGTAATTTGGAAACCAACATCTTGTTGATAGCGCATTGGCCGTAACCTAATAGAAGACCCCGCACCTAATTGCTCCACATCATGGACTACTCGGGGAAGATCATCATCTTGCCCTACTGTGGCAGTAACAAATAGTGAGAAGCGCCCTAATTGTGCACCACGAGCTTGAGCTCGGCGAGCCGCCTCTGTATGTTCTAGCCGGATTTCTGCTGTTGCCGATGTAATCTTCTTTGAAGAGTTCGCTGCCACCATGGCGTCTCGGTGCTCTGCTTCTACCCGGGAGGCACCCACACCAGCTTCAAATGGCCGATAACATAGAGCCACTCGTTTTCGCACCACACGGTCATGAGGCACAATAAGGCTCTGCAATAACGTATCTTCAAAAGTTGAGCGAGGTGCTTCTCGCATTTCCCAAGTCACAGACTGTACGCCATCATGTTTGTAACATCCCGCCAAGGTCTCTGCTACAGACGGACCAGCATCTGCCCATTCTAATCCGTGTCCAACACCATCAAGCATTAATCGTTCAAAATCTGGCTCGGAAGCAGGATTATAAAATGAATGAATCCGAGAAACTAACCCATCACAAGATAATGGTGTTGCCATCATCCCTGCCCACTGTAATGTACTAGCCCATCCAGGAATCCTGGTACCCAATTGGTTCAGGAAACTGTCGTCTTTAATGCTAGTAGAATCATATTTCACGGTAATAGCAATGTGTCCTAGCACTTCAGGACGGGCCACTGAAATTACTGCTGCGGCTTCTAATACCACGCGGCGTGCAATCTCTGGTGCGCCATCAGCAATAATGTCTGCGACCTCATTGGCCACCAATGAGCCAGAACCCGGCTTGGTGGCTACAACCACAACTATTTGTTCAATATCACCAGATAGCGACAATTGCGCAAGCCACCGTGACCAATCCGCGGTCATAGCATTTCGTTCCGCTTGTGTCATAGCGGTTTGCCCAGTAAAAATTATGTCCAGAATAACAGTTGCTTCACGTCGGGGGCGATCAAGAACCGCAACAAATTCTCGTCCAAGAGAATCAAACCCCACTTTTGTTTCGGTACGTGCTAATAATCCCGGCAATCGACGTCGACCGCCGGGGACTCGGGAAAGCCCACCAGACACATAAATATGCGCACCAGTACTCCTGCGACGATAGTCCTGCCACATCATTTGCACGTATTGAGCCAATGACCTACCAGTAACACGAATGGAAATAATCGCAGTGACAGCAAAGGTTAGGGGAATAACCACTGTAAAAGCGTATCTTCCTAATCCCATTAACTGAAATAATAGAAATGCACCAAAGCCACATGCAAGAACTACCGTAGCCCGCATAGATAAGCCCGCCAAACCGGTACGACGAGCCGGTTCGCCCAATGCATACTGGATTGGAGCTTCCTGTTCCTCTATCATGTTGGACCTTCCATTAATGTGTACTCTTCGGGGAAATTATCGATGAACTTGACCTGGATAACCCAACGACCCTTCAAACATAGATTCAGTTGTTTTGACAGCGTTTCCGGCACGTGATGCCATGGTGCCAAGATTCCGAAGTGCTGGTGTCCCACTGCCGGAACTTCCAGGTAATTGACCACCAGGATAATTATGTACCCCTTGAGGAAGGCTCCCCGCCGCCGATGCGCGCTTAAACCGTGATGGCTGCACACCATTAGCCCTAGCCCCATTATTCATCCTGCCAGATCCGCCACCACCCCCGGCACCTGTAGGTACGGCTGCTGTCGAAACCTTGCTAAAACGAGCTCCGCCAGCACCGCCAGCGCCACCAGAACCAGAACTACCACCAGAACCGGCAGGAACGGAATCGCCGCTCGCCCTGCTGCCCCCTCCTCGGAAACTTCCTCCGCCACTACCAACAGTAAGGGGGGAACCGAAACCAGCACCACCTGACATGCCTGGCATCCCATGAGCACCAGCACCACCCATTGCGCCGAGCCCACTACCAAGTCCGCCAGCAAGACCCCCAGCAGACATGGGGCCCATGCCACCCAGTACCGCCCCTGTGGCTGATGCGGCACTTGATAATAATGCGCCGCCACCCATACCGCCTGCTTGAGACACCATGGGAACGACCATTCTTGTTAGTGAAGGGGCAATAAGACCAGAAAGCGCAATCATGGTGGTGTTTATCACCGCACCGACCACAGTATCCCCTGATCCGGGACGGGAAACGTTCCATATCACCACCGCATATAACAACGCGCACACTGGTTTGAAAGCTACCGCGGCAATCATATAACCAACCAGATGGTGTAACCCATTACGGCCGGTTTCGGTAAATGAAAGTGCGGCAAATAATGGCGCAAGACCAGCCGCAATGGGCAAGATAAGTACTCGAACAATTAATGCTAGTATTTGCATTAATGATCCAGCAATACATACGATTAAAAGAACCAATGTAACAATCGGACCAAGTTCGCTATCATTAAAGCTCGCAATTTGGATAAAAGATTCTGCCGATTTTACGCCAAATTGATTCATGATTGCCGAAGATAGCTGATCAGAAGCGGCAAGAGCACCGGGAACCACTATGGGGATGCACAGGGAGAAAATTAACCACCTGCCTACATTAAGTCCGATTTCTTCCACCCCTTCTTGCAGGCCGGTACGACGTGCAGCAGCTAAACGTGCCCCGCCTACTAAGAATGATGCGATTAACGCAAATCCTGCGACGCCCCACACAATGTATTTAACACCGGTAATGTTGGCAGACAGGTCTTTTGAAGGCAAAACCTCAAACCCCATCCAAAAGGTCATCACCAATTGCAAAAGTTCTGTATTGCCTTCTTTGATCGCCTTGGCTAACTTACCAACTGGATCTTTCCAATATTGTGAGGCTTTCTTCTCTACCGCGGTTTCTACTGCCCCGCCAGGATGCTTTATCACTGAGCTATCTACACAAAGAGTCTGTTTTATTTTATCGGCCATTGTGCCTGGTGATTGTTCATCAACCTTCCGAGGAGGGTCATTACCTTCTGCCGAATCCCCCCGACATTTCTGGTAGGCTTTCTGGAATTCATTAGATTCATCCGCAGGATCAGCCGATGCAACACCACTACCAAGAAACACTATTATTAATGCCGATAGTAATGCAGTGAACACATTTCGAATCAGAATTGCCATCGAGTCCACCCATCAATATTGGTGATAATTTCACCGCTAGCTTTTAATGATTCAAAATCATAAACCCAATCATCGTTCCGCCACATCATGGAGAATCTCATAATGTCCCACTTGTCATAAGGAAATTTGCCATTTTCGTCACCAAAATATTTGTGAGCCATTTCAATGACCATGTAATCTTCTTTGCAGGACAACACGCGAACTGCCTCAGGAACAAGAGTTATTGTATATAATTCCGATCGATCCATGTTAGGATCTGACATTTCTTTTCGCAGAGTACGCATGTTTGGGCTATCCCCAAATTCAATGTGTTTAGCTGCTGCTGGGGTGAGACTACCACCAGCAAAAAGGAAAATTCGATAATTCCACCCGGCTAACGCTGCCCCCGTGGCCGTGCGTGCATATGTCGTGGGAATACCTTCAGTTATCTTTGATGCCCCATCATTTTTGGACCATAGTGTATTAATACCGTTATACGAGTCCTGGATGATGATTTCCGGATTAATCTTACAACGATCGCCTTTTGGTGCTAGTTTTCCTAACGGCTTACCAGTCTCACCATTATGGGCTACAGGCCGTCCCCAAAAATCGGTAGTATAAGTAGTAACTCCATCGTTATTGTTGTCTCTTGTCATTGTAGAAGTTTCTGCTGTTGTAGCCGCTGTCGTTTCCGTCGTTGCTGCCGCCTCACTCTTGGTGGCATTTTCGGCTGCCTGTTCTGTACCAGTATTCGAAGACCCTTTTCCCAAGAGGAATGCCACTACAAGCAGTAAAATGACAATAATAACCGCACCAATAGTTTGTATTAAAGTAGATTTCTTCATGACCGTATAACCTCTCTATTTTCCAGTATTAAACACTTACTAAAGAACTCAAAAATCCCCTCGATAATTAAATTAACCACACAAATAATTTAGCCATTAATGCCCTATTTTATCCTTTTGGCAGCGTCACAAAATCTTTTAATTGTTCCTCGGTAATTTTTTCCAAGTCTGGAGCCTGGTCCTGTGGGGGAATCACTACTCGCCATTGGCCAGTGGCAAAAGATAACTGCACCGGATACGCCGTCAACATTCCATCACTCCATTTTGCTGCTAATACTACTAAGGCTTCTTTATCGTTATATTTACTAAATTTAAAACCCACGAAACGAGCCGGATTCTGCACTATCCCCTTAACGCTCACCAAGGCCCGAGATTGCGCCCATTGGTCGCGCCCTACCCCAGGTTCTAACAAATATTCCGCAACTTTGGGCCAGTTTTCGTCGTCCGCACCAGCCATCCATATTTGAGCGGTCATTGCTGCTAGCAGGGCGCCGTGAGGAGGTTGGGAAAACCCGTGTGGGACTGGCGATGTTTCAAACGGCCCTGCATCTTTACTAATCGGTTGGGATAAGCCAGCAGGACCTATTTGCCAGGTCAATGATGGTGAGGTTGTCAATGCTGCCTCAACTGCAGCATTATCATTTGCAGGTGCTGGCACATCATCATGACTGCACGCAGTGAGTAACGCCATTGCAGTCATCATTACAATGAACACTTTCTTTTTCATGACATACCTCTTTGTGTTTAAAATTTTAGGCAAAATATGCGGCTAGAGAACCCGCGGAAGAAATAATCATCACACCAAGACAGATGCGAATAGCCATAACATGGGGTGCTGTCGCAGAGACCGATTCACCTCGATTACGATCCAAAATCATCATTGCGGAGAAAGTTATCATTGATATAATTGACAACGCCAAAGTCACATACATGACGTATCCCATCCATGTCATGACCTCATTTGTCACCGATGATGGTGGCGTCCATGGAGCAGCAGGTGGATTAACAACCTCTATGGTTGGACGAGTTACCGAAGTCTCCGATGACTCTGTTTTGGATTCCGATTTTGATGTGGATGGAGCCGCCGACCTGGAAGGGGATGTTGATCTTGATGGTGATGGCGACCTCGACGTTGCTGGTGATGGTGAAACTGACGGGGTAGCTACAATATGCGTCATATAAAACCTAGCTTTATTTCAAAAAGTTCATATTGCTTGAAATATTTAGGGAAATAAATATTTAATACAGAATTTCCCTAAATAAAGCAATATGATTTGAAATTTGGTCTAAATAAGTTTTAGATAAACGCACTCACGATGGAGGTCGCGCCACCCATCAGCATCACGCCAAAGGCAATCCGCATTGCCAGTGCAGTGGCCTCTTCACCAGACCCTTGGCGTCGAGAAATGAGCATTGTTGCACCAGCGATGATAACACCAGCAATTGCAATGGCTATCCCAATGTAGAATGCGAAATTTAAGCCTTGATTGATCTTTTCGCCAAAACCGGCTGGTGCTTGTGGCGTAATATTTTGACCAGGCATTTGGGCAATCAACATCATTGCGGAAACATTCAACATAGCAAACATGGTTATTCCTTCTCTTGAGAATCTTTCTGGGTATTTTCGTGGGATTCCTTTTGGGAATCTGTTTGAACATTTGTTTTAGCAGTAACAATTTTGGCTGCCGCTGCAAAAATTTCTTCACCAATTTGAGCAACAGGCGCAGGAGCTCGTTCAACGATTGGAATTTTGCGGCCTTTCCGTGAAAGATCGATTTCATCCCCGGGACTCCAAGATGCCAATTCTCCTGGTAATGTCAACCGGAGACTGGGAATATAATCCACCCGCCATAATTTGGCTAATGGTTCCAGCACTTCCAGTTTATGGACAATGGGCAGTGGTATTTTTCCTGGTATCTCATTAATAACAACTACCCCTAAAACTGTTATTGCCTCGATTTCACGTAGTCCTTGGAGCAATACGTGATGTGTGCGTTCCAATGCGGGAATCGTTGCTTTTGTGCATATGACGCATAATGGATGTTCATCATGCACTGGCCATACTCTACCAGCATCGCCACCGGGAGCTAGCATTGCGGCCATGGTGGAGCTGCCCGCCCCACCATGGGCACTAACAAACCAGAATGCCGGAGAATATGACAGCGGTTCGCCTTCGATTGGTGTGGAGTCCCATAGTGATTGTGAGGCTTGGGGCAATAGAAATTCTTTATTGAGCTTCATTGCCCGCGGCAAATGCACTTGATGAACATCATTAGTCATGTTCGTGCGAGAATCTTTGCCTTTTTCAGCAACCTGTTTTTTCATCACCATGAGTGTCATATAACACCACCAATCCCATTATCGTATAATCCGGCTTTGCTATTTCTTCTTTATCCCGCTGAATCTGATGCCTTTGCTGAATCTGTTGTCTTCAAGGATTCCATGGCGGTTTTTGAAGCCGCTCGGTCAAATGTGGCACCTTTTTGCGAGGTTGTTGTGTTATTTGAGGCCGCAACTAACTCGGGGGACGCAGCCTGTCCCAGTTCATCAGCTGCCATTGCTGATAACCATCGTGTCGTTGCCGAAGCTGGCGTTTGCCCAGAATCTGTCACCACTTGGTTCTTATATGCTGCTTGTCCAACTGATTCTGATACCACCGTGGTCACAGCAGCCTCAGCGACTTCGGGGACTTCTACGCCGGAAGCTGTTGCCTCATCCAGTAGTCGTACTGCACCGGTAGTTGCTGTTTGGGGTGTGAATAAATCGGTTGATGCCTCAATGATTTTGACGCCCGCTACTGTGGCACCGGCCATCGGATCCAACGTGGCAGCCGCGGCAATCTGTGCGATATTTGACGGGGTAAGGACCTTCTTAGCCACCGTAATACCGGCTGCTAAAGCCATGCCACCTAATTGTTGACCAGAAGCAACCAGTCGACGCTCAGTATCGGTTTGGTTTTTAACGCTGTCGGATTCGGTATTCTCAGTGATGCGACCGATCAGGGTTTCATCAGATGATTGTGCGCGCTTGAAGGTGAACCCATTAGATCCAAAGTCCAGATCTTTTGCAAGAGATTCAACCCCGGCTAGTGCCACTGCCGGGCCTAGCACATCAGCAACATAACGCACGCTCCCTTGGGGATCACGCTCAAAGTTGATGTTTTTATTCGATGCTTCCACTAGTCGGGTTAATGGGGCAGCCTTTTTCACACCGCAACGAACATCACCATCAACGCACCAAGAAACGGTGCGATCAGATAGCTTCCCATATCCGCCAGGAGTTGACTGTTCTGCAACGGTAACCACACCGGCGCCCTCGGCGGTTTGAGCGTTCATTGAGTCCAATTTATTGGTGTTTGTTCCGGTTGTTCCTGGTCGTGCAGCTGGTTTATCTGCCCCTGATGCAACCGTGGGTTGGTTTTCACTTCGAGTCGGATCGGCAAAGGTAGCAACTCCGCTTACTTGATCTGCCGAAATCTCTCCTTTACCTGCACCAATATCCCTTGCAATCTCGGAAACGACCGCGGCACCATCATCTTGCCCGATAAAGGCAACCTTTGTGTCGGGGCAACGTTCGATGACTTGTTTGGCAACTGCGTTGACTTGTTTTTTATTTGCCTCTAGTTTTTCCCGCCATGACTGGTCTTTTTCTGAGTGCACACCGGGAATAAACGCACCAGAACGTACCCCATCAATATTGACATATGTTCTGCCGATTGATGGCGATTCCGAATTTGAGGCACTAGTCGTTGTTTTACTTGCTGTAGTCGCAATGTTTGTGCCTGTTGGTTTTGCCTCGGTCGTATTCTTTCCATCGGCATGTGGGGCTTGGGTTTCAGCACTGGATGGTGCCGCAGCTGTTGTGGACGTATTACCCCAAACATTGGGTTTCCAGGAATCTGCGCTTTTCGCCCCTGTTGTGCTTGTGGTAGGTGCAGTACTGGCTATCCCCTGAGACGGGGAGGGCTGTGTGGCTGATGGTTGGGTTTGAGTAAATCCACCAGATTTGTCCACTTTCTTCCCTGAGTTGGCTGCATCCACAACCGGAGAAACGACTTCCCCTAAAAATCCCTGATCGCTATTGGTGTCAGTTGTGGAATCCTGGGTGGACTTAACCACAATGAATTGCATTTTTGGGCATTGCTGAGATGTGTTTTCTTGAGCGATAGCGGGTAAAGCTACCCATGATGACGCAGCTAAAACCGCAACCGCTATCACTCCTGAGAATTTCATGGTATGAACTCCAACTTCTGTATGTATTCCGTATTATTTAGGCATCGGTGTCATCTGAGACCGGTTTGTCTTCTATACTGGAAATCTTGTAATTATTACCTTCTTTTATTGTGTGTACTAATTGTATAAATAAAAGTTCTTCCCCTTTGGGGGTGCGAACTGTTGTGCTGGCATCAATGACTCCATCGGTAACATCGGTGATTTTCACACAAAATTCCGATCCGATGACGTCTTTTGCAAGTGTCGGCCAGTCAACATTTGCTAGGTAGCTTGACGACTCAACAGTCTTGGATAAGGCCTTGGTATCGCCGGCAAAGTATGCTTGTTGAAATGCTATGAATGCACCTTGGGGTGTTTTTGTCGACGCCTTTGGTTGCCCAGGACATCGTTCTACCACGGTAGAAGTTGTGGTGGTTGTGGTCGATATTGGTTTGGGTGCTATTGACGATGTTGGTTGTGCTGTCACAGCATCAGCATTTGAGGATTTCTTCACCACAAAATATGCGCTACCTAGTACTAACACAAGGACAGCACCTATTACTAAGCCTCTTGATAGCTGAGAGGAGAGCACTGGAGGCTTCTTGGAGGAATTCTTGCTCGATGAGGCGTCTTTTTCCTCGTTGGCATTGGTTTTATCTTCGGTAGATTCTTTCGATGCGTTGTCAGAATCGACTCCTGATATAGCGTCCTCTGCATCATCTTCTTGTGGAAGATTATCAAACCAACCGGGGCACATAGCGCAATTCCCCCCAACTACTGAACCGATGACGAATATTGGAATGAATAATCTCAGCAAGGAGTGACAATGATGTCAGTAGCCACATCACAATCGCTACTGAACGAACATGTGTCTGCATTGTCTTCTCCGTTTCTGAGTTCAAACAAGTATTTCCAACAAATTGGATTATTACAAGAAGTTTTTCTTAAGGGAATCCCTTACCCCCATTATCGGTAAGCCATTAGGGCATCACTTACCCATAATGAGAGCAATATTTCTGTGTTTGATCATAGTGAACTTGTTATGACCTGCCTCGTTTCCATTTCGATAAGTGACAAGTATCTCAGTGTCCAGACCTCTCAGGACAGATGAAAATCTTTCCTGCAAACATCACGGAAAGTAGGCATTCTTGATTATGCCACCCTCGTGCATTGTGCTTTTCGACGCCGTCCCTAGCAAACTAAGTGCTTAACCCACGGGGTTGCTCATTGCTGTTGTCCTGTGAATTGGTGAAGGGATTATCCCGTGGATGTTCTGGTGGTGGTTGTGTTGTGGGGTTGCCTAGTCCTCGGCCTTTCCATGATCCTCCTTCGATCAGGTAGTCAGCCAAACCGCTTGTGATCTCTCCCCGGCCTGTTTCTGGTTTGTCATGTTGCGCGCCCCCAGGTGATTCCTGCGGCTGCGTGTATGGTTGCCCTCCCGCGAGTGCGTCAAGAACATCAGCGGTTGTGTCTTCCTGGGCCCACGGGCTCTTACCCGATTGGGACGCGAACGCAACAGGATCTTCCACAAGCCCGGTACCCACCCCGAATCCTGCCCCAAACACCGCATTATCTAAACCACCCGCGCGAGGCGATACATTACGAGACGTAGTAGCAGAAGCCTGAACAAACCCATTAGTCTGACCATCAAACCTTCTCGGCGGCCTATCAATATCTGTATCATTCCGCTTCCGTCACCCATGAAAATCCAAATCTCTAAGCTCCGGGAGTGAAAGCCCAGGCACAGCCTTATTCTTCTCAAGCTTTTGCAGCTGCGGGTCATGAACCCCTAAATCCCAGACAAACCCAGCAACCTGCTCCAGAAGCAAATCAGATACCACCCGCACCATAGTCTCTACCAAGAACTGATCAGGCTGGTAGAACATGGGAAAACCATCGTCGATGAATGTTCGGTTCTCCTGTGCTCGTCTTAAGAGTTCTTTTATGTGTTCCTGTTTGGGAATAACAAACCCATATTGTTGTTTTTCCTTATCAAAACTGTCTTCGACAAGCTCAGCCAGCGCCTCCTTGAACTTATCCGCATTAATAGGGACACTGGTGGCCAGGACCATGATGTCCCGAAGATCTTTCCACCGTAAGATATTTTGTAGTTTACCATCCTCATCGATGGGGAAGAGGCCTGCGATTTTCCCTGCAAGGTATTTCTCCGGGCTTAATAGCTTTAACGTAGTATGTTCGTTATTGTTGCGGTGGCTGGTCAGTAGCGGGTCCCGGATCTGGAGTTCTTCAAAGGCTTTATCATTAAAATCGCTGAGGTCTTTGTTGAGTTCGCTGCCCCTAGCCTCAACCGCATCTATCTTGATCGTACCTTTACGTTGCCTGCCGAGGTATACATCAATCTCATAACTTTCACCCGGCCGGCTTTGAACGCTTTTATCGAAGCGGCATTTGTAGGTGAAGGGGTCATCCGGGTCTTCGGACATGAGCTCGCATAGTTTGTCCATGTTGTCTTTGGTGGGGTAAAAGTAGGTGATGATATCAAGATCTTTTGTTACTTTCGCGTTAGGTGCCCTGAGCATGAGGGAGGTACCACCAGTGACCATGATGTCGTCTGGGACTTGGTTGGAAAGCTGGACAGCAAGATGCCTACTTAGAACCTGCTTCGTAACCTCTTGCTCTAATAGCGGATACTTACCAGAATTGCGCGGTGGGACGAGCTTGGGTGGCATCTGACCAATGATTGTGTTGACCGCTTGTTCCAGTATTCTTTGGGGGTTATTGTCGGACGATCTTTGTGCGTCTCTAGGCGTAGGCGACATGACTACTCTTCTGGTTCGTTATCAGTAGATCGTGGTGCTGGTGGTTATTGTTCGGAGAAGAGTTCG
>ERZ773099.942-NODE-942-length-22426-cov-8.811810_pt1 | contig 22426 bp, 16 predicted proteins | sample MGYA00511120_ERZ773099 | MGnify/ENA primary metagenome ERZ773099 (study PRJEB29015, sample SAMEA2738012) | human oral metagenome | biome: human oral; feature: human-associated habitat; material: dental | place: China | collected 2104 ...
AAAGGTAAAAACTTAATAATTTAATTTTAATAAAATTTATTCAAAAACAGGAAAATATATTATTAAGCTTGACAGTTTAATAAAAAAATTAGTAAAATAAAGTTCAAGGAATATATTTTAGGGGAGAGATTTATATGAAAAATGATAAAAACTTTATTTATTTTTTATTTGTTACAACATGTGTATTGGGCTTAATGGGACAATTCTTTTTGATGAATTTTAAAATACTAGAAATGTTCAATCTTTTTAATATAAATGTTGTATTTTTTTGGTTAATTTTTGGAATATTTATATATTTTACATTGTTTAATAAAAAAATTAAAAATCAAGAAAGAACAATAAAAGAACTAGATGATATAAAGTCATTTTTTGAGAGAGAAGAACTATGTGATAAAAAAATAACTGAAAGAGAACTTTTAAAAATAGCAAATGAATTTTTTTATAAGGAAGAAGATACAGAAAAGTATCCAATACTTTCAAAAGTTTGGAAAGAATACAGTTCAACAGTTTTAAAAACTAATGAAAATAAGTGTTATCAGATAATTGATGCTGAAGATCTATTTAATGAAAATTCTCTTATAAAAGAAAAAATGAATATGAAAATTTTAAATTATATTCCACAACTTTTTGTAGGGCTTGGAATATTTGGAACATTCTTAGGATTATCATTGGGTTTATCTAAAATAAACTTGAGAGACACTGGAGATTTAGGACAAATTAATAATTTAATAGAAGGTGTTCAAACATCATTTTATACAAGTCTGTATGGAATGTTTTTTTCAATTTCCATAACTTTACTTTTTAATAACTATATGAGTCAAATTGAGAAGAGAATATTTATTTTAAGAGATAAATTAAATAGTTTATTCTTCTTAAATAATGGTGGCGAAATTATACAAGATATGAGAGATGAACTAAAAGAGATAAGAGCCTATAATAGTGAAATGGCAACTCAAATAACAAATGGAATAAATAAAGAATTAGTACAAATGACTGCAATTTTAGATAATAAAATAGCTGGAATAACAAGTGGAATAACAGGAACATTCCAAGAGACAATGAGTGAAAATCTTGAAAAGATCTTTTCAGAAGATTTTATTAAGAATTTTGCGAATATAAAAGATGAACTACTTGAAACTTCAAGAGAAAATAATAGATTTATAGCTGAGTATAAAAATGAGATGAAAGAAATAGTCACAACAACTAAATCTTTAAAAGATGAATTTTTAGTTTTTGCAGATGAAATAAATCAAAAATATAATGATACAAATGAAAATTTAAAAGAAAATTTTGAAAAAATTTCAGTAGTATTAAATGATGTAAGAGAAATACATAGTAGTATAAATGAATTTACAGAGGATGTTCAATTTATTGCAAGTGAGAATAAAAAAATAATATCAGATTTTAAAGATGTAAGTGTAAACCTTAAAGATTTTGCAGAAGGTCAAGAAACAATACTGAATTTATGGAAAGGATATAAAGATAATTTTGCTAGTTTTGAAAAATGTATAAATGATAATTTTGAAAATTATCAAATTATACTAGAAGATGTATCTGATAAATATGGAGAAAAAATAGATAAGTTGACAACAGACTATATTAAAACTATGAATATGGGAATGGAAGATGTATTTAAAGGATATGACAATCACATAACAGAAGTGATAGAAAAATTCCAAGGAGTTTTAAAAACTTTTAAAGAAAATCTTGAGCTTTCAGATGATAACTTGAAAAATAATTTAGATTTATTACAGGAAAATTTAGAAAGTCAATCTAAGTTGAGTGAAATAAATAATGGGATTTCAGAAAAAAATAGAGTATTGTTTGAAAAAATAGAAAAGACACAACAACATCTAGCAAATTTAGAAGAAAAAGGTGATAGATAGTGTTTTTTATAAATAAAAAGAAAAAAGAAATACTAATAGAAGAAACAAATTATTGGCTATCTATAGGGGATCTAATGGCAAGTATCTTAATGATATTTATGTTATTATTTATAGTTAAAACAATAGAAACAGGGCAAGAATTAAGAAAAAAAGAAGAAATAATTGAGAGTTTCACTGGTTTGAAGAAGAATATTATATCAAAAATTCAAAAAGACTTTGAAGAAAGAGGAATAAAAGTTGATATAGACCCACAAACAGGGACAATAAAAATAGATGATAAAATATTATTTAATACAGGTGAGTATTTATTAAAGCCTGAAGGAAAACAATATTTGAATGAATTTGTTCCAATCTATATAAATTTATTATTAAATGATGAACAAGTCAAAAAGGAACTATCTCAAATAATAATAGAAGGACATACTGATGATGTAGGAAGCTATATTTATAATATGGAATTATCTCAAAAAAGAGCCTTTGAAGTTATAAAATATATATATGATGAAATGCCAGATTTTAAGGGGAGAGAAGAATTAAAAAGTTATATAACTGCAAATGGAAGAAGTAATATTAAAGTCTTAAGAGATGATTCTGGGAATATAGATAGGGATAAAAGTAGAAGAGTTGAATTTCAATTCAAATTAAAAGAAGATGAAACTTTGATGAAAATTGAAAAAACTTTAAAAGAAGGAAATTAAAAATGAATGAGATAAATTTTAAAAAGTTTTATCCAGTGAATTTAGAAAAAATTAAGGATGAAATAAATAATTTTTGGAATCAAACTCTTAAGGAAGTTAGAGATGAAAAGATATTTGAGCTAGTAGAAAAAATTTTAAAAAATAAAACTTTAAAAGTAAATGAGATAATAATATTACTTTACAATATTAAGAAGGTAGATAAATATCTAATTAATAAGAAAATAGAGCTCTACAATTTTATTATTAGTATAAAGTTTGATTTATCTGAAAAAAAGATAAAAAGAAAAGAGTGTATAATGGATATTTATCAAGCTATAGTTTCATATTTTAATAAAAATGAGGTAGAGACAGCTTTAAATATTTTTGTAGAGGATAATATAACACTTGAAGATAGAGAAAACGAAATAATTGAGGTCTATAAATGGTATAGAGAAAGTCAAAAAGATTATATAGTATTTTTATATGATGAAACAATAAAAGCTATAAAAAATAATAAATTAAAGGAAACTTTAGAAAAACTTTATATCAGTGAAGAAAGAGAAGTATTCTCATATATAATGGAGAAAATCCTATTAGATATAGTATCATTTGTAAAATTTCAAAAAACTTACATTGAAGAAATATTAGCTGATTTTTTTGATAAAGTAAAACATGAAGTAAGAATAGAAAGTTTTAAAAGAATACTTAATTATTATATTGAAGAATATAAAAAAAATGAAGATATTGGGGTTTGTTCTAGAGTAATTATGGAAAAAATTCATGGATATTTGAAAGATCCCCATAAAAATAGTCCTAAATGGCAATGGGGAGAATTTAATGAAGAACAGATAGAAATTATGAGAATATGGCATATAAATAAAGATTTAGAAAAATATTTTTCAATAGAAGTGAATGACAAAATAAGGTTACAATTCTGGAGAAGATATATTAAATACATTAAAGAAGTTCGATATTTTGAAAGACTAAAACAAGCCATTGTAATGTTAACAGATAAACATATATTTATAGAATTTGGTGAAAAAGGAAATGCCGCTTATGGTTATAAAAAAGGTTATATAAGTTTTGATGAAATAGAAAAATTGTCAAGAGTTACTAAATTAAAAAATCCAGAAGAAGTAGAGATTTATATGAAACATTTGCCAAATTGGGAAATAAAATTAAAAAGTATATTACATAAACATGGTTATAGTATAAAGGTATGGAGATAAAAATGGGTTTAATAGAGAAACTTTTTAAAAGAACTAAAGAAAAAGATAAGAAACTAAAATTTTCTTTAAAATATGAAGAAAAATATATAGAAATAACATTAAAACTTGGTGATGAGATAATATCCTTAAAAGATTTAAAGGGAGAAGTAGGTGTTTCCAATCTTTCAAAAACTGATATATTTGAAATAGATTCAAATGGGGATAAGTTATTGTTAGAATACAATGAAATCTATAATTTAGATAGACTGACATTAAGGCTTTTAAAATTACCTAAATTTTTTCCTGGTCTAGTATATATAGATAATAAAGGCTATTTTGGGAGTTCAAAAGTAGAGTTTGAATATAATATATCTTCTGGAATGGATAAATATATTATAGTAAGTGGAAATTATATAGAAAGTGTGAGCAATCCAGAAAAATATATTTTAACTAAGGAACAATATGAATTAATTAAATTAATAGACCAATATAATAATGATTCTAATAAAAATAAAGAAATAAATGAGCAATATAGAATGTTAAATGCAATAAAAGATGTTTCTCATAAAACAAATTTATTACTTAATGAAACAATGAAAAAGGAAGATGAGTTACTTTTATTAGAAAATATAGAATTAGACTTTTTAGAAAACGATGAAGATTATTTAGAAGTTGTTCCTCAATCTTCACAACTCTCAAAGGAACAAAATAAGAATTTAAGATAAGTATTTAAAAATGCAAATTTATCTCAAGATTTTTATTTACTAAATATAGATAATAAAAAGGTAAAAGTTGTAGTAAATAGAGAGTTAAAAGATGCTTTAAAAGTTGTAAAAAGTAATGAAAAAATAAGTAAAAAAGATTTTGTAAAAAGAGAATCTCCTGTTTTTGATATTGATTTAAAAAGTGTTGAATATAATTATGGACCAAGAGTTATAGGCTTGGGATATTTAAACTATAGACCTTCACCAGCACCAAATATTTCTGAAATAGATTGGTTTTTAAAAGAATTTCCTAAAATTATGACAGATACGCCTATAATATTAAAACCTGAACATTTAGAATATATGCAAGATAAGTTTAATAATTTGAAAGAGTTTGAAGAAACTGAATTGAAATTTAATATTGAAGGTGAAGAGAAAAAGTTTTTTATATCAAAGGAAAATTTAGCTAATGAAATTAAGAAATTAGAAAATTCAATAAAAGAAATAACAGACTATAATAAAGCAAAGACATTAGATGAAATAATTGAAATAGCAGAAGCTGATAATTACAGTCAAGATTATATTGCATATAAAGGAAATTATATTAGAAAATTTGACAAAGAAGTAGCAGAACAATATAGAGATGATTTAAGAGAAATTGAAATTGAAAAAAGAGAAAATAAAAAAAATACCACAAAAGACCAAGAGAAAGTTTTACTTCCAAAAGATAATATTGAAACTTTAGATTATACTGAAGACATTGAAAAAATAAAAGAAGAAAAAGTTGAACTTCCTAATTCTCTTAGATATTCAGAGGGAATAGAATTAAAAGAACACCAAAAAGAAGGGCTTTTAAGAATACAATCTCTCTATAAAAAATCAAATGTTAATGGTTTATTACTTTGTGATGATATGGGATTAGGTAAAACTATACAAATACTTTCTTTTTTAGCTTGGTTAAAAGAGAAAGAAGCTTTAAGACCTTCATTATTAATAATGCCTACTTCTTTAATAACAAATTGGTATGATGAAAAAAATATAGGTGAAATTCAAAAATTCTTTTTAGATGACACATTTAAAGTAAAAATATTAGATGGAAAAAAATCAAGAGAAGAGATTGCTGAATTAAGAAACTATGATTTAGTACTAACATCTTATGAATCTCTAAGAATTAATCACAAAGAAACAGGTTATATTGAATGGAAAGTTGTAGTCTGTGATGAAGCACAAAAGATGAAAAACCCTAAAACACTTTTAACTACTGCAATTAAAACTCAAAATGCTCTTTTTAAAATAGCCTGTAGTGCAACACCAATAGAAAATACTGTTGTTGATTTATGGTGCTTAACAGATTTTGTAAAACCTGGTCTATTAGAAAGTCAAAAAGATTTTGAACAAAAATATATGAAACCTTTATCTTCTAATGATATAAATGACAACAAAAGACGAGAAATTAATAATAAATTAAGTGATCTTTTAGGAGAATTCTATTTGAGAAGAGAAAAAGAAAAAGTTCTTTCATCTGATTTTCCTAAAAAAATAGTTATATATGATAAAATAAAACCTTCAAGTCAGCAAGAAGAGATAATTGAGAATTTAAAGAATACTGGAAAAGCTGCATTAGCAGTAATTCAAGGAATGATAATGACTTGTAGTCATCCACAATTAGTAGATAGAGATGTAGATGAAGTACCTCTTGGAAGTGAAGAAAGCTTAATAGAAGAAGCGTATAAATTAGCACATATTCATACTATACTGACAAAAGTAAAAGAAAAAAATGAAAAAGCTATTATTTTTACTAAATATAGAAAAATGCAAAAAATCTTATGGAATGTTATAAAATATTGGTTTGAAATAGAAGTTGGAATAATAAATGGAGATGCAGATAAAAGTGCAAGAAGAAGAGTATTAGATGAATTTAGAAAAAAAGAAGGTTTTAATGTTATAATTCTATCCCCGGAGGCAGCAGGAGTTGGACTTAATATAGTTGAGGCAAACCATGTTATTCATTATACAAGACATTGGAACCCAGCAAAGGAGGAACAAGCAACAGATAGAGCATATAGAATAGGTCAAAAAAAAGATGTGTATGTTTATTATCCTATTATTTCTAATGTTGAAAGTATAGAAAGAGAAGAATACCATACTGTTGATGAATGGATAAAAAAACAGTTGGAAGTAGATATGACAGACAGTTCTCCTGAAGAAAAATTAAATAGAATTATTGTAAAAAAGAAAAGGATGCTTAAAGATTTCTTCTTAACTTGTGGTGGAGAGTTTGATGATGATATGGCTAAAGAATTTGCTGCTATGTCAAATGGAGTAGAAAAAGATTTAAGTATTGAAGTCATTGATAACATTGCTCATCAAGAGTTTGAAAAATTAGCAGTTGTATTATTAGAAAAAGAATATAATAGCAAATATGGACTAGTAACAGTTGAAAGTGGTGATAAAGGAATAGATGGACTTATTTTTTCAGAAAAAGGAAATATTCTAATACAAGCAAAACATACAAAAAGATTAGATACTAACGCTGCTAAAGAGTTATTTTATGGTGAAAAAATTTACTCTAAAACATTGAATAGATCTTTTCCTAAATTAATAGTTTTTACTTCAGCATCTAAAAGTAATATCAGTGAAGATATAAAAAAAATGGAAAAAGATGGAGAGATAGAAATATATCATAGAGAGAAATTAACTGAATTACTAAATAAATATCCTACTAAAATAACAGAATTGCTAGATAAAGATGTTAGATATTCTATTGAGGATATAAAGAGATATATAAAAACTATGCAAATATAAAAAGAAAAACCATTAAAACTTAATGATAAAGTTCAAAAGTTTTTAATGGCTTTTTCATTTTTATAGGAAAAATTTTTCTAAATATCTTCTTAAAGATGGAAATTTTATTGGATAACCACTTAAATCATTTTCACTATTATTACTACTGTAACTTAAAAATTCAAGTATATATTTTCTTCTTATATTACATAATCTGTTGTCATTAAGATTTAATAAATTTATTGTATATTCAGCCTTTTCATATTTTTCTCTATCTTTAAATATTGAAATTATTTTTCCAGTTTTTATGTCATATTTAAAATAATCTTCTGGATTTTCTACAACAGGATTAATGAAAAGTTCATTCCATTTATTTGCTTTTGAATTACCACATCTTTTACTTTCAAGACAGCATATAATTAAATTTTCATAAGCTATTAAAAGTTCAGGGAATTTATCCTTTGGTTTAATATGCTCTATTTGACTGTCATTTAAATTAATTTCTGTTTCACAATAAGGACAACAACTATTTTCTTGTTCTTCTAATAATGCTTCTTTTAAAAGTTTTTTTATCTCACTTTCTGATGTGAAATCTTTCCAATTTACCACTTTATTTTTTTTCTTGTATTTTGTAAAATCTTCTGGTTCTCTTTTCTTATTTACTTTCAACATTAGAATTCACCTTTTGTTTCATTTTTACATCCATATCTATAAGGAATAAATCTTCATCTATATTTCCTAATATTTTAAGAAGATTATTATACTTTTTCTTAAATTCTTCTGTATCATACTTATCTTCATCTACAAGTTTTCTTAGTTCTTGTATATCTCTGTCTATTTTTGGAGTTCTAACAGATTTTAATCCCATTATATCTTTAAGAACCCTCTCAACAGGTTGCCCATAAGAAGAATCAAGCTCATCTCCTGTTTTAGCTTCTATTTTTCCATTTACATTTCTATACAAAATAAAAATATTTTCATTAGAAACACTTCCCAATATATGTGGAGAATGAGTTGCAACTATTATTTGATTGTTTTCTCCAATCTTCTTATATACTTCTATTATTCTTTGTTGCCATTTTGGATGTAATGATAATTCTGGCTCATCAATTAAAATTATAGAATTTTTAGGCTCTAACATCTTTATAGACAAGGTTCTCAAAAACAATTGCTTTTCTCCAGATGACAAATCATTTATATTAAACTCTTCACCAGCAGAATTTTCAAAAATAGGCATAGTTTTTTCATCTTTTGAAAAACCTTCCAATTTAACATCTAATTCTAAGATATCAAAAATACTATTTATTTCATTTACTACTTTATTGGTGATTTCTTTCATAGTTAAATCTTCTTCAATAGTAGCAAGATAATTTCTTCTAGTTGCTATATATGATGGGATATCTTCCATAAGTTCAGAATTTACAATATTTATAAATTCATAATTTCTTGATAAAGTTGTTGATTTAGTTTCAACATTTTCAAATTTATTTTCTGCTGGAACATAAATTATTTTAGGTGGAGTATCAAATCTTTTTGCTATTTGAATCTCATAAGAATCTTTTTTTTCATTTTTATCAAAAGAATATAGCTTTAAAGCATTAAAAAAATCTGATAATTTGTTTTTATTAGCATCAGAAAAATTTTCTGCTTCTTTTATTTTTTGCTCTTCAAAATCTTCAAAAAATATATCTAAATTAATGTTTGATTTTTCTATATTATTAAAGTCAATATTTTTATTATTAAAAAAATCTTTTATAGATTCTAAAATAGTTGTTTTCCCACTTCCATTTACTCCAGCTAAGACAATTACATCTAAAATTTTATTATTTTTTTTAAATGAAAGTTCTAAATCTTTTATTCCTTTTATATTTTTTATATGGACTTTTTCAATTTTCATCTTAACTCAATCCCTTTTTGTATTTTTAATTTAATTATAGCATAAATATTTTTTTATTCTAACCAATAATATTTAACACAAATTTAAGAAAATATGTTATAATTTTTAAATACAAATAAATAAAAGGGGATAAGAGAATGGTAGAAGCATTTAAAATTGTTGGTGGTAACAAAATAGCTGGAGAATTAAAAGTTGATGGTTCAAAAAACTCAACACTTCCAATAATGATAGCAACATTAGTTGAGAAAGGAACTTATATTTTGAGAAATGTTCCTGATTTAAGAGATATTAGAACTCTGGTTGCACTCTTGGAAAGTTTAGGATTGGAAGTTGAAAAATTAGATGCTAATTCATATAAAATAATAAACAATGGTCTTAGTGGAGCAGAAGCAAGTTATGATTTAGTTAAGAAAATGAGAGCTTCATTCTTAGTAATGGGTGGAATGCTTGCTATTGAAAAAAGAGGAAAAGTTGCTCTACCAGGTGGTTGTGCTATAGGTGCAAGACCTGTTGACTTACACTTAAAAGGTTTTGAAGCTCTAGGAGCTAAAATAAATATAGAGCATGGATATGTTGAAGCTACAACAGAAAATGGTTTAATAGGTGGAAATATAGTTCTTGATTTTCCAAGTGTTGGAGCAACAGAAAATATAATAATGGCAGCTGTTAAAGCTAAAGGAAAAACTATTTTAGAAAATGCTGCTAAAGAACCTGAAATAGAAGACTTATGTAACTTCTTAATAAAAATGGGTGCTAAAATAAGTGGAGTAGGGACAAGTAGACTTGAAATTGATGGAGTTGAAAAATTAACTGCTTGTGAATACACTATAATTGCAGATAGAATAGTTGCTGGGACATATATAATAGCTTCTATCCTATTTGACGGAAGTATAAAAGTTTCTGGAATAGTCCCAGAACATCTATCAAGTTTCCTATTAAAATTAGAAGAAATGGGAGCTAAATTTAAAATTGAAGGAGATAAATTAGAAGTTTTATCTAAGTTATCTGATTTAAAACCTGTGAAGGTTACTACTATGCCTCACCCTGGTTTTCCAACAGATTTACAATCTCCAATGATGACACTTATGTGTTTAGTAAATGGGACAAGTGAAATAAAAGAAACAATATTTGAAAATAGATTTATGCATGTGCCAGAACTTAATAGAATGGGAGCTAAAATAGAAATAGACTCATCAACTGCTAAAGTAACAGGAGTTGAAAACTTCTCATCAGCTGAAGTTATGGCTAGTGACCTGAGAGCTGGAGCTTCTTTAATACTTGCTGCACTTAAAGCAAATGGAGAAAGTATAGTAAATAGAATCTATCATGTGGATAGAGGTTATGAAAATTTTGAAGAAAAATTCAAGGCTTTAGGAGCAAATATAGAAAGAATTAAAACGGAAGCCTAAGGAGAGAAAATGGAAAGAATTATTGGTGTTAATCCTGTAACAGAAGCCTTACTTAATAAAGAGAAGAACATAGAAAAATTAGAACTCTATAATGGCTTAAAAGGTGAAACAGTACAAAAGCTAAAGGAATTAGCTTCTAAAAGAAATATTAAAATTTTCTATACAAATAAAAAAATAGATAATTCTCAAGGTGTAGCAGTGTATATAAGTAATTTTGATTACTATAAAGAATTTGATGAAGCCTATGAAGAGCTTGCTTCTAAAGATAAGTCAGTAGTTTTGATCTTAGATGAGATTCAAGACCCTAGAAACTTTGGAGCAATCATAAGAAGTGCTGAAGTATTTAAAGTTGATTTAATATTAATTCCTGAAAGAAACTCAGTTAGAATAAATGAAACTGTTGTTAAAACTTCAACAGGTGCAATAGAATATGTTAATATTTCTAAGGTAACTAATCTATCTGACACAATAAACAAGTTAAAGAAATTAGATTATTGGGTATATGGAGCAGCTGGTGAAGCTAGTATCAACTACAACGAAGAGGATTATCCTAATAAAATTGTTTTAGTTCTTGGAAATGAAGGTAGTGGGATTAGAAAAAAAGTTAGAGAACACTGTGATAAACTAGTTAAAATTCCAATGTTTGGGCAAATAAATTCTTTAAATGTCTCTGTTGCAAGTGGAATACTGCTGTCAAGGATAGTTAATAAATAATGGTGAGATGATGGAAGAAAATATAAATACTATTTTAAAGAAAGCTCAAACTGGAGACAGTGAGGCTATAGATTGGATTTTAAAAGAGTATTCAAAAATTTTATCTTTTAATGCACAAAAATATTATTTAATAGGTGCTGAACAAGAAGATTTACTACAAGAAGGTATTTTAGGACTGTTAAAAGCTATAAAATTCTATGATGAAACTAAATCTTCTTTCAGTAGTTTTGCTTTTCTGTGTATAAGAAGAGAGATGATAAGTGCTATCAGAAAGTCTAATACTCAAAAAAATTCTGTGTTGAATGAAGCTTTAGCAACAAGCTCAATGATAGAAGATAGTTCTAATGTAGATAACTATATTTCTTCAGAAAATAATCCTGAAGAAGCATATCTTTTAAAAGAAGAGATAAAAGAATTTAAGAATTTCTCAGATAAAAATTTTAGTAAGTTTGAAAAAGAAGTTTTAAAATACTTAATAAGAGGATATTCATATAGAGAAATTTCTAAAATCTTATCTAAAAACCTAAAAAGTATAGACAATACTATTCAAAGAATTAGAAAAAAAAGTGAAGATTGGATAAATAAAGAAGAAATTTAAGAGGTGGAAAAGTTGAGAGAATACGATTACAAGGAAATTGAAAAAAAATGGCAAGAAAAATGGGCTAAAGATAATATCTTTAAAACTGAAAATGAAGTAGCAGGAAAAGAAAATTATTATGTACTTTCAATGTTACCTTATCCTTCAGGAAAACTACATGTTGGACATGCTAGAAACTATACTATAGGAGATGTTATTTCAAGATATAAAAGAATGAAGGGATATAATGTACTTCAACCTATGGGTTGGGACTCATTTGGACTTCCTGCAGAAAATGCTGCTATTCAAAATGGAAATCACCCTGCAGTTTGGACTAAGTCTAATATAGAAAATATGAGAAGACAATTAAAATTAATTGGTTTCTCTTATGATTGGGAAAGAGAAATAGCAAGCTATACTCCAGAATACTATAAATGGAATCAATGGTTATTCAAAAGAATGTATGAAAAAGGATTAATCTACAAGAAAAAATCTTTAGTTAACTGGTGTCCTGACTGTCAAACAGTTCTAGCAAATGAACAAGTTGAAGATGGAATGTGTTGGCGTCACTCTAAGACTCATGTTATACAAAAAGAATTGGAACAATGGTTCTTTAAAATAACTGACTATGCTGACGAGTTATTAGAAGGTCATGAAGAAATAAAAGATGGTTGGCCAGAAAAAGTTTTAACTATGCAAAAAAACTGGATAGGAAAATCTTTTGGTACTGAGCTAAAATTAAAAGTTGTTGAAACAGGTGAAGATTTACCTATATTCACAACAAGAATTGATACTATCTATGGGGTTTCTTATGCAGTTGTTGCACCTGAGCACCCTATTGTTGATAAAATCTTACAAGTTAATCCTTCAATCAAAGACAAAGTAACAGAAATGAAAAATACTGATATGATTGAAAGAGGAGCAGAAGGTAGAGAGAAAAATGGTATTGACAGTGGTTGGCATATAGAAAACCCTATAAGCAAAGAAATAGTTCCATTATGGATAGCTGACTATGTTCTTATGAACTATGGAACAGGAGCTGTAATGGGAGTTCCTGCTCACGATGAAAGAGACTTTGCTTTTGCTGGAAAGTATAATTTACCTCTTAAACAAGTTATAACTTCTAAAAAAGCTGATGAAAAAGTTGAATTACCTTTTGTTGAAGAAGGTATAATGATAAACTCAGGTGACTTTAATGGTCTATCTAGTAAAGATGCCTTAATTAAAATAGCAGAATATGTTGAAGAAAAAAATCTTGGACAAAGAACATATAAATATAGATTAAAAGACTGGGGTATCTCAAGACAAAGATATTGGGGAACTCCTATACCTGTTCTATACTGTGAAAAATGTGGTGAAGTTTTAGAAAAAGATGAAAATTTACCTGTAATCTTACCTGATGATATAGAATTCTCAGGAAATGGAAATCCTTTAGAAACTTCTAACCAATTTAAAGAAGCTACTTGTCCTTGTTGTGGTGGAAAAGCTAGAAGAGATACTGATACTATGGATACTTTCGTAGACTCTTCTTGGTATTTCCTAAGATACTGTGATCCTAAAAACTTAAATTTACCTTTTGCTAAAGAAATCGTAGATAAATGGACTCCTGTAGACCAATATATTGGTGGAGTTGAACATGCAGTAATGCACTTGCTATATGCTAGATTCTTCTTTAAAGTTTTAAGAGATTTAGGACTTTTAACAGCAAATGAACCATTTAAGAGACTATTAACTCAAGGAATGGTATTAGGACCATCATATTATTCTGAAAAAGAAAATAAATACTTACTTCCAAAAGATGTTGTTTTAAAGGGAGATAAGGCTTATTCTGAATCAGGAGAAGAATTACAAGTTAAAGTTGAAAAGATGTCAAAATCTAAAAATAATGGTGTTGACCCTGAAGAAATGTTAGATAAATATGGAGCAGATACAACTAGATTATTTATCATGTTTGCTGCACCACCTGAAAAAGAATTAGAATGGAATGAAAATGGACTTGCAGGAGCATATAGATTCTTAACAAGAGTTTGGAGATTGATTTTTGAAAATTCAGAACTTGTAAAAAATGCTCATGATGACATTGATTATAATAAACTTTCTAAAGAAGATAAGGCATTATTGATTAAATTAAATCAGACTATTAAAAAAGTTACTGATGCAATTGAAAACAACTACCATTTTAACACTGCTATAGCTGCTAATATGGAACTTATCAATGAAGTTCAAAGCTATGTTACTAACTCAATGAGTTCTGAACAAGCTCCTAAAATTCTAGCTTATACATTGAAAAAGATATTACTTATGTTATCTCCATTTGTTCCTCATTTCTGTGATGAAATTTGGGAAGAATTAGGAGAAACTGGATATTTATTCAATGAAAAATGGCCTGAATATGATGAAAAAATGTTATCTTCTGATGAAGTTACTATAGCTGTTCAAGTTAATGGAAAAATTAGAGGAAGCTTTGAAATTGAAAAAGACTGCGATAAAGCTGTAGTTGAAAAAACTGCTTTAGAATTACCAAATGTTACTAAACATTTAGAAGGAATGAATGTTGTAAAAGTTATAGTAATACCTAATAGAATAGTTAATATTGTTGTAAAACCACAATAATTTGGAGTTCATTATGAATGGAAAATTAAAGGTCTTTTTAACACATATATTAATATTGCTTAGCTTAGTGATTGCAATAAATCTATTTGCTTTTGTTGCTATAAAATTTGGATTTCTAAACTCTGAATATTCTATGGCTGGTTGTACTGTCATTGGAGTTGGAGCATATCTAATATATCTTTATACTTTATATAAAGATAAAAAAAGAAAAAAATAAAAACAGTTAATAGAAGAGACTGTTGCAAATTTAAAATTTCAATCTTAAAGTAAAAAATAAGTGAGTTACGAATGGAAATTTTAGATAAAAAATCAAATAGAATGAGCCGAGCAAATGCAGGAGTGTCTGAACGAAGTGAGTTTCCTGATTTGCAGCGAATTCTTGATTTTTTATCGTTAAGAAATTTACTCAGTAACGAACTATTTTTTACTTTTTATGAATTTGCAACAGCCCCTTCTTTATTTTTCAAAATATGAATAACTGTCTAAAGTATCTAGTAGATAGCCGTCTACTCCTATTTTATCTAATTTTTTTTGATATTCTTTTATAATCTCTTTCCATTCAGGCTTCCAATATTTGACTATATAATTTCCTGACCAATTTTCATTCTCACTAACAATCCAATCAGGTTTATTTTTATTCCATTCTTTCTTCCAATAGAACCTATAATCTTCTGCTTCTCCTATACTTAAATAAGCAATAACTATTCTCTTTCCACCATTCTTTTTAAATTTTAATCCTTCTATTTGCTCCTTAGTGAAGAATATATTATCATAAGAAACTTCTATTAAAAGTAAATCATAATTAGTATTTTTTAAAGCTTGGTAGTATTCATCCATACTAGAAAATTTTTCAGGATTTAATATGCACAAATAGTTTTTAACTTCATTAAGATTATGAATATCATTTGTATTATAATCATTTATTGGTCTATATAAGTCATTTAAAGAAAATGAAGGAAGTAGTTCATTTATTAAATTTGTTTTTAAAGCTTCTTTCTTTAAAAAATCTCTTTTCTTCTCTCCTTTCCCATAGTTTATAACAAAAACAGGCTTTCCTTTTTTTCTAATAGGAAGAAGTAATTTTAATAATTCATTATTTGCTTCTTTTGAAGTTGCAACATTGAATTTTAAAATATCACCATAATACAATGATTCTTGAGTTGTTCCATTTGTAATTTTGAAGAAGTCTTCATCTATTTTATTATCTTTAAAATACAACTCATTCCCATTTTGACTGATAATAATTTTGTCACTACTTGTATTATTCCTTATTTCCTTTACAAAGTCTCTCATTCTATCTCTATATATCTCGTTTGTTATTGAAAAACTAAAATAATATATACAAACAAATAATAGAATAATATATTTTTTAATAATAATCACCTCTTTTTTTATTTATATTTTATCTCAAAAATGAAATTATTTCAAAAATTTGATTCTTTATCATAAAAATAAAGAATTATTGGACTATTAATATTTAAAAAAAAGAAAGAAATTATGTTCTATTGTTTTAATTTAGAGCATAATTTTTTTTAATTTCAAAATTAGTATATTGACAAATAAAATAATTCTATTTATTATTAGTCGAAAATAATAAAATTTTGAAAGGAGAAAGTAATAATGAAAAAATTATTAGCTTTACTAACTATATTATCTTCAATAATAGCCTTTGCAGAAGATACTATAGAACTTGATCAAACAACTATAAAAAGTGCTCCTAAAAGTTCTGATTACACTCTAATCCCAAAAGAACAAAAAAATACCTATGTTATTACTCAAGAGAAAATAAGAGAAAGGAACTATAAAAATGTAGAAGATGTTTTAAGAGATGCACCAGGAGTTACAATACAAAATACAGCTTTTGGTCCAAGAGTTGATATGAGAGGTAGTGGAGAGAAATCTTTAAGTAGAGTTAAAGTATTAATAGATGGGGTTAGTATAAATCCTACAGAAGAAACAATGGCAAGTTTACCAATAAATTCAATCCCTATTGAAACTGTAAAAAAAATTGAGATAATCCCAGGAGGAGGAGCTACTCTTTATGGAAGTGGGTCTGTTGGTGGAGTTGTAAGTATAACAACTAACTCAAATGTTACTAAAAATAATTTTTTCGCTGACTTAAACTATGGATCATTTGACAATAGAAACTTTGGTTTTGCAGGTGGATATAATATCAATAAGCATCTATATGTAAATTATGGTTTTAGTTACCTTAATAGTGAAGGGTACAGAAGAGAAGAAGAAAAAGAAAATAAGATTTATTTACTTGGATTTGATTATAAGATAAATCCTAAAAATAGATTTAGATTCCAAACTAGATATAGTAAATTCAAAGATGATGGAAGTAATCAGGTAACAAGACAAGTTTTAGAATATGATAGAAAAGAAGTGGGCTTAAATTTAGATGCTGTAACAAGAGATAAAAGTTATACTTTTGATTATGAATATAGACCAACTCAAAATTTAATAATGGCTGGAACTTTATATAAACAAGAACAAGATAGAAACTTTAAAACAGAAAGCTTAGATGATATCAGAATAATTTCTTCACCAGCTGGTTATACTTATGGAAGTTACAAGGAAGAAATGAACTTTTATGATATAACATCTAAAATGACAGCAAAATTTGAAGAAGATAAGAAAGGTTTAAAACTAAAGAGTAAATATGACTACACTAAAGGTGAGTTAATCTTAGGATATGATTATCAAAAAGCAGTAAACAAAAGAGATTCCTTTGTACAATCTGAAACTTTAAAATCATATAATAATGGTTATACAAATGGTGTTTTAAGAGGTGATGATATTCAGCCAGTTATTAATCGTGTTAAGGTGAATATGGAAAAAGAATCTCATAGTTTCTATGCTTTTAATAAATTTGATGTAATAGATAACTTAAATATTACAACAGGATTTAGAACAGAAATTACAAAATATAAAGGTGAAAGAGTTAATGGCCCAAATACTATGCCATATGTTGCTGCTAAAACTACTGAAATAAGCACAGACAGAAAATTAGAAAATTATGCTGCTGAATTTGGAATTTTATCCAAATATCGTGATACAGGAAGAGTATTTTTAAGATATGAAAAAGGATTTGTAACTCCTTTTGCAAATCAATTAACTGATAAAGTTCGTGATAATAGTTTACCTAAAAAAGTTGGATTCTTTGATCCTCCTCAAGTTAATGTGGCATCTAAATATGTAGATAATAATTTAAAATCAGAAAAAACTGATACAGTAGAACTAGGAATAAGAGATTATTTTTGGGGTTCTTTGTTTAGTGCCTCTGTATTTTTAACAGATACAAAAGATGAGATAACTTTGATAAGTTCAGGTGTCACTAACCCAGCAGTAAATAGATGGAAATATAGAAATATTGGAAAAACTAGAAGAATGGGATTAGAACTAGAAGCTGAACAAAATTTTGGAAATTGGTCTTTATCTGAATCTTTGACATTACTTAATACAAAAGTTTTAAAAGCTAATGAAGAAGCCAGATTAGAAAAAGGTGATCAAGTTCCATTAGTACCAAGAGTTAAAGCTACACTAGGTGTAAAATATAATTTTACAGATAAAGTTGCATTAGTTGGAACTTACACTTACTTCAGTAAAAGAGAGACAAGAGAAATAAGAGAAAGCCAAGATTTAAATAAAGATGATGATATTATAAAACATACAATTGGTGGCTATGGTGTAACAGATTTAGGAGTTTTATATAAAGCAGATGCTTATTCTAATATTAAAGTAGGTTCAAAAAATATATTTGGTAAAAAATATAATTTAAGAGAAACAAGCCTTGAAGCTTTACCTGCACCAGAAAAAACTTATTACTTAGAAATGAATGTTAGATTCTAATTAAGAGGAGTATAAAGATGAAACATAAAATTTTGACAATTATAGCATTAATATTATTAGTAAATCAAGTAAACGCAGCAGAAAAAAGTATATATAGTCCAAGAGGTCATTATAGAATTCCTTTAAAAAGTGAAAATGTAGAAACTTTTGAAGGAGGGGGGTATGAAAACTTATTAAGAATGGTAGATGAGCATAATAGACAAAGAGGAATCAATCGTTCTTATTTTTATAAAAGTACTAATAAAGAATTAAGACTTCATGATAATATAGATTTGATCCCTGTTACACAATATACAGGAGATGAAGAGCATGGGAATTATGGAACTGCAGAATTAGATAAAAAAAATAGCCTTACAAAAGGATATTTAGATTTACCTTCTATTATTGAAAAAGGTACAGAAGCTTTAAAACAAAATGGGAATTATGAAGATTTTTCTTATACAACAAAAGGAAATAAAAAAAGATTCTATTTTGGAAATGGAAATGTTGCAAATGATATTATTATTAAAGGAACTAATGAATTTAATAAAGAGTTAGAGTTACAAAAAAATGCAAAGACTGATAAATATCTCATAGATGGGAAATATGAAAGTATTAATTACTCCAATAGAAATCAATTAGGTATTACAATGGATGAATACTATAAAAGAATTGAAGGAAAATCAAATGATGAAGTTCGTCAATTTCTTCTAGAAAAACTTAAAGAAAAAAGACCTGATTTGAATATTTATGAAAAAGATGGAGAACTATATACAAAGGAAAATGGACAAGAATGGAAAGTATACTACAAAGTAGAACCTGTTTCTGTTGAAAGAACAAGTACCAATGGGCAAATTATTAAAGATAGTGAGAAATTTGAAGATACTGTATATACCAATATCTATGTTTATAAACCAAATAATGACCCTCAAAATAGTGCTGGTAGAGTTCTATACACAAGTAAAAGAGATATAATAGTAGAAGATAAATTAAACTCTAATACTGAGATACTTATAAACACTAGTTATGAGAGAAAAAGATCATTACAAGATATAATTGATTTTGCAAAAACTGGTGAAAACTTACCAGCAGATGCTTCAGAAAATGAAAAAAATGTTTATAGATATGTTAGAGATAAAGAAGATGTAAAAAATGGAGCTATGTCTCAATCTGATTTTGATGCTAAATGGGTAACTCCTTTTGGTCCAGGAAGCACTTTCCAAAATGATATTCAAGAATATATGAGAGATGTTGTTGAAAAAGAGAAAGAATTAGAAATATTAAAAAAAGCATATGAAGATAATAAGAAAAAATGGGATGATTTACAAAAAGATCCAGATTTTTTAGCCTTAGGTTATAATTATATATATGGAGATCCTAATCCTCCATCTTGGATAACACAAGCAGATATAGAATGGTTTGAGTCACGTTATTCTAAAAGACAAGTACAGTTAGCAAAAGATTTTTATAAATATAAAGCTTTAACCAGTGCTGCTGGAACAGCAAAGACTAATAAAGAATTAGAGATACATGATTTAGCAAAAAGATATGGTTTCTTTTTAGGTTCTACAACAAATCCAGCTGAAAATAAATGGGTAGGAAAATTTTTACAAAATAGCCATATTAGTTTAACAAAAACAGGTAAAAAAATAGAATTTCGTGGACAAGGAAAAATTTTAGGAAAAGTGGACTTAGGAGAAGGAGAAAATGAACTTCTTATATCTGAAGCATCAACTGGACGTTTTGGAACTAATATTATTTTAGGACCTTACTCTTCTTTACATGGGATTAAAATTTTAAGAGTTGGTGGAAAATCTAGTGCTAATGAAGGAAATGCTTCACTTTCAGGAAGAACTTCACTTACTTTAGATTTAGATCCAACTAAGAAAAATGATGAAGGGCATCTATATCAACATGCTTTAAAAGACTCTGATCCAAATATTGTTTTTATTCAAGGAAATACCGCTATTGGAAGAACAGATGGCATAACAAATCCAATGAAAGATAGAAACCAATTTGAAGTAGAATTAATGGTAAGTAGATTGTCTAAAGATTCTACAATAGATATGGGAAGAAAAATTCATTATACATATACAAATAGAATTTTCGGAGAATCTTGGGATATGAATATTCCTTTTATATCAGATTCAATTGCTCACTCTTTGGTTGACAATCATAAATACTCTAAAAATGGAAATTCTTTACTAGAAGTTAAAATAAAAAATGAAATTAAACGTTTAGATCAAGATGAAAATGAAGTTTATAGAAGTATTAAAAATGCTAATTTACTAAGTTTATTACAGCCTACTTTAACAACTACAAATAAAAAAACAAAGTTTAGTGTAAAAGATGAGAAAAAGGAAGAAAGTAAAAAACTAGCTTTATTTGATTATTTAATAGAGAAGAAACCAGAAGATATCATTAAAGATTTGAGTGATTTTAATTTAGATAAAGATAAAGAGCAAGAAGCTGTAGATAAGATTAATAAATTACAATCTTCACCTGTTATTCTTTCTACTAAAAGAAAATTAGAAAAATTAAATGAATTACATCAAAGGGAAGAATATAAAAATATAGATTTAGAAAAATTTATAAATCCTTTTGCTATTGATTATGATATTACAATGCCTTTAGCAAATATTTCAGAAGTTTGGACTGATTATGATGAATTTTATCAAAAAGATTTAGGATATAGAAATTCTGAAGTTGGAAAACTTGAAGAAAAGCGTATAGAAAAGAGAGCAGAAGAAAGTCTAAAAAGAATCAAAAGTATAGTTGATAAAATTGACAAAGATACTTTAACAAATTTAGCAACACAATACCCTGAGGCAGAACTAGGCTCTATTGTATCTCTAATCAATGACATTAAAGCATTAAATAATACAAGTCAAGAAGGAATGAGAAGTTTATATAATAAAGTAATAGGTTTAAAAAAGAATATAGATAAACAATTAGCTTATAAAGAAAATCTACTAGAAGAATTAGAAAAAAGTATCACTCTATATAGTGGTAATGAACAAACACTATATAATAATTTAAGGGGAATAATAAGTTACACATTGAGAGAAGAAGAAGCTTTACAAGAATTAAAAGAACTTTTATCTCAATTAAAAGATACAAATATTTATTCTAAGGTAAATAAAATTGCTAAAAATGAAATTTCTACTTATACAAATATACCTTTTGATATTAATCGTTCTTTAAGTGAAAATAAACATTATACAAGAGGTGGATTTATTTCTAATAGAACTGTTCAAGATAATTTTAAAGGAAATATATATACAGCTTATGGAATATATGAATATAAATTTAAAGATAATACTAGTATAGGATTTATGGTAGGAGGAGCAAATACAAATCATAAAATTACTCATACTAAGAGAAGTGCTGAATCAACTCCAACTGATTCAACTATAAAAGGTACAAGTGCTTATTTAGGTTCTTACTTTAATCAAGAACTTATTTCTTCTAAAATTAATTGGATTAATGGACTTGGTTTACAATATGGTAGTTATAAGGCAGAAAGACATTTAAAAAACAATTATCAATCTTTTGACTCTAATGGAAAAGTTAAGATTAAAGGATTAAATACTTATACAGGTTTTGTTATAAGTTATCCTATACAAGAAGATGTTGCTCTTCAATTTAAAGGAATTCTATCATATACTTTCTTACAACAAGGTAGAGTAAAAGAAAAGAATGGCTTAACTATTGATGTGGATTCTAAAAATTATAATTATCTTGACAGTGAAGTTGGTATTGGAATGAGTAAAACTTTATATGATATTGATGGAAAGAGTAATTTAACAGCTTCTATAAGTGGTATTTCTGGTCTATATGGTTATAAAAATGATAATTTAAAAGCTAGAATAACTGGAAGTACTTCATCTTTTGAAATTAAAGGAGATAGAGTTAAAAAAGATGCAGTGAAAATCTTAATTGATTACAATGTACAAAAAGCTACTGGATTTAACTATGGATTAGAGGGAACTTACATTTCAAATTCAGATGAAAACAATGTAAAAATCGGTATAAAAGCTGGTTATACATTCTAAAAATAATAAGAAAGGGGCTGTTGCAAATTAAATAGTTGAGCCCAAAAGAAAAAAGATGCTAAAAAACA
>ERZ773099.944-NODE-944-length-22419-cov-25.347478_pt1 | contig 22419 bp, 19 predicted proteins | sample MGYA00511120_ERZ773099 | MGnify/ENA primary metagenome ERZ773099 (study PRJEB29015, sample SAMEA2738012) | human oral metagenome | biome: human oral; feature: human-associated habitat; material: dental | place: China | collected 2104 ...
AATGATTGGGAGTATGTTTGTCGGCTTCATTATTGGTCTAATTGCAGCAGCAATCACCAATCGTGGAGAACGAATGGGCTGTATTGGCAAGATTTTACTAGGTTGGTTTGGAGCCTGGCTTGGGCAAATGCTCTTTGGTAACTGGGGACCTCATCTGTCAGATACAGCGATTATTCCATCTGTGTTGGGAGCGATTATTCTTTTAGCTATTTTCTGGGAAAGAGGAAGCTGACTTCTAAAAATAGGAGTGAGACCGATACCTACAATTGCTAGTGCAGTCGCTCACAAAGGAATTAAAATTTGAAAATGTTAATCTCAGCTATCTTATTTCAAAGCTTCGGTGCAAAATGTCTCGTATAGCCTCACCCCACAAGGCGACTTAACAGTTTTCCCTACTGTTGAGGTAATGAATGCAGAAAACGAAATTTTCATCAAAATTGCTCTTTGGAGTTTCAAAAGCGAATGAAGATGAGACTTGCTTCACAAGTTCTATTTACCACCTCAAAACGGTGCTTTGTTTTGTGCGATAGCAGTTGCGTTAAAATTGCTTGTCATCCTAAAGTCATGAGTCTGAGACAGATTCACACGATAACTACAAAAAAGAACAACCTTGATTTTCTGTTTATCAGAAGCCAAAGTTGTTCTTTTTATTTGTATTCTTGAGTTATAGTGCTTTTATAAAGAAATTTTAATTGGGAATGATGTTATATCAGAGATTCCCTTTTATTTATTATTCAATCACTAACATACCGTCTTTGATTGCGAAGGGTTCTTTTTCATTGATGCGGTCATAGAACATGATGCCGTTGGTGTGGTCAATTTCGTGTTGGACCACGATTGAGTTGTAGCCTTTGAGTTTGATACGGTGTTTTTGACCGTCCTTGTCAAAGTAATCCACGGTCACCCGTGCATGACGCACGACATAGCCTGGCACTTCTCGGTCAACGGACAGGCAGCCTTCACCATCAGCCAGAGCAGCATCTTGGACGGAGTGGGCAACAACTTTGGGATTGTACATGACTTGAGCCAATGAATAAGCTTCTTTCGGTGGATTGCCTTCCTCGTCTTCTGGATTGGGGACTAAAACAGCGATAATCCGCTTGGAGATATCTAGCTGGGGAGCTGCTAGACCAACACCGCCACGCAAGCCCATCTTTTCAGCCATGACTGGATCCTGAGAATGTTTCAGAAATTGCATCATTTTCTCACCCAGAATGATTTCCTGGTCTGACAGAGGGAAGCGGACTTCCTCGGCCACCGCACGCAGGGTCGGGTTGCCTTCGCGGATAATATCGCTCATATCAATCAAATGAGCTGCTTTGGTTAATTTATCAATAACAGATGTTTTTTCAATAACAGACATGATTCTCTCCTTTTTCTACTCTTCATCATAACACAAATTGAAGAAGAAATAAAGGAAGGTGCTACATTTTTATTGTGGTCAGTGTGGCGTTAATGGAGACAGGTGGACGGATTTCTGATTTTTTAAGAAAAGATGATTGCGTCTTTTTCTAAAAAACTGTATGATAAAAGAAGTGTGATTTTTAAAGGAAAATAGAATGAAAAAGTTTATGGAAAAAGTGAGTATCCTCTCACTTTCTTTAGTTTTGACTACAGCATTTTCGGTTTCCAGTGCTCAATCAGCCATGTTTGCTTTCTATAAAGACCTGCCAGAAAGCTGGGTGGAATTGCTTGTTTCTCTGCCTTCGGCCGGTATTATGCTGATGCTGCTCTTAAACGGCCGAGTTGAGAAATATTTATCCGAGCGACAGATGATTGTGACGGGGCTCCTGATTTTTTCTCTCTGCGGTTTTGTTCCCCTCTTAAATCAGAATTATTGGGTAATTTTTGCCTCGCGTTTCATCTTTGGTATGGGAGTTGGTCTGCTTAATGCCAAAGCGATTTCAATTATTAGTGAGCGTTATAGAGGTAAGGAACGGATTCAGACTTTGGGTTTGCGCGGTTCGGCAGAAGTTGTTGGAACAGCCTTGTTGACACTGGGGGTCAGCCAGCTGCTTCGCTTTGGCTGGGAAGTCGCTTTCTTGGTCTATGCGTCAGGTCTGATTGTTTTGGCACTCTATTTGCTCTTTGTCCCCTATGGCAAGGAGGAAAAGCAGCACAAGACTCATCAGGCAGGAAGACGTTTGACAGCTTCACAGTGGTTTTTGACAATCGGTCTGGCATTTGTGGCGGCTGTGATCGTTTTGAGCAATGTCGTGATTAATCTGCGCGTGCCTGGAATTGTTGAAAAGTCTGGTATGGGAAGCGTTCAGACAGCTGGTCTGATTCTCTCAGCCATGCAGTTAATCGGGATTGTAGCAGGCCTATCTTTTTCACCCCTGCTGCATCATTTTAAGGAAAATTTGCTGACGCTTGCAGGAGTGGTGTTCGGTCTGACTCTTATCATGATTGGTCTTGCACCCAATCTGTTTCTATTGAGCATGACTACCATTGCTGCCGGCTTTGCCTATAATATCAGTCTGATAGCAATTTTCCATATTCTTTCTGAGAGGATTCCCAGCAAGTCCCTCAATCAAGCAACTTCGATTGCGATTCTGGGCTGCAGTAGCGGAGCTACTTCTACAACCTTCGTGCTAAGTTTGATTGGCAATTTCTCAAGTCAGGCCTCTTTTATCTTTGGTATCTTGGGAGCGCTGATGGTTTTGATAGCAGTGTTGGCCTTTAGTATCGTAAAGAAAACGGCCGTTTAGGAGGAAAAGATGCGTCTGGATAAATTTTTAGTCGAAAGCGGCCTTGGCTCGCGCAGTCAAGTCAAGCAACTGTTGAAAAAGCGTCAAGTTTGGGTCAATGGCGCAGTAGTAACATCAGCCAAGACTCAGATTGATGAACAGTCTGACCAGATTATGGTGGATGGTCAGGAATTAAAATATGAAAAGTTTGTCTATTACCTTTTAAACAAGCCCAAAGGAGTCATTTCAGCCACGACGGATGACCAGCATCGAACGGTTCTGGATTTGCTTGATGATACTGCCCGTCAAAAGGAAGTCTTCCCTGTTGGCCGACTGGATATGGATACGCATGGACTCCTGCTTCTAACCAATAACGGCCCATTATCTCACGCTATGCTGTCACCCAAGCGTCATGTGCCTAAGTTTTATCAGGCTCAGGTTGCTGGTCTGATGGATCAGACGGATATTGAGCGTTTTGCCCAAGGCATCGAACTCAAAGACTTCACCTGTCAGCCAGCCCAGCTAAAAATCTTAGAAGCGGATGAAACAACTGAGACCAGTCGGGTGCAGATTACCCTTTCAGAAGGTAAGTTTCATCAGGTGAAGCGCATGGTTTTAGCTTGCGGGAAGGAAGTAATCGACCTCCAGCGCTTATCCATGGGTCCTTTGCAGCTAGATGAAAGTCTAGAGCTAGGTCAATGGCGACGCTTGACCAAAGAAGAATTGCAGAGCTTGGAAATCTTTCAAGTTGAACTATAGAAAATTGGGAAAGTGGAGCAGATTGATCGCTTCACTTTTACTCTATTTGACAGTTAAGCCTTGATATGATAAGATTTAGGTAACTATATCTAGAAAAAGTTTCAGAGGAAATTATGGCAATTGAAAAGACAGTCAGCGAGCTGGCCGAGATCTTAGGAATCAGCCGTCAGGCGATCAATAACCGTGTCAAGGCCTTGCCGCCGGAGGATACAGAAAAAAATGAAAAAGGAGTCACAGTTGTGACTCGCAGTGGCCTGATTAAGTTAGAAGAAATTTACAAAAAGACGATTTTTGAAGACGAGCCGGTCAGTGAAGAAGTCAAGCAGCGCGAGCTGATGGAAATTTTAGTGGATGAGAAAAATGCTGAGATTTTGCGTCTTTATGAACAACTCAAGGCCAAAGATAGCCAGCTGGCTAAAAAAGACGAGCAGCTCCGTATCAAGGATGTGCAGATTGCAGAAAAAGACAAACAGCTGGACCAGCAGCAGCAGCTGACGGCCAAGGCTATGAGTGAGCGTGAAACCCTCCTCTTGGAGCTGGATGAAGCCAAGGAGAAGGTGCAGGAGCAAGAGAGCAAAGGTTTCTTCGCCCGTTTATTTGGAAGATAATAAAGAAAATCTCAGTTGAACAGGCTGAGATTTATTTGTGAAAAAAGGATCAGAATCAAGATAAAAAAGCAGCAAGCATTGATTTGCTGGAGAAATTTTGTGACCGCTAGATATTTCCTTAACTCAGCCAGGCAGCCCTCCAGACCAAGTATGATGTTGGCTGGTCCAGACTATCTACACTTCTAAAAAATAATAAAGGAAAAGAAATGAAATCACAAAGATTAGGAATTTTAAGACTTTATCGGAACCTTGATAAATTATTGGTGCTCTTCTTTTTGGATTTTATGCTGATGGAATACGCATGGATCCCTTTTAATTCATTTTCAGCTGAGACCTTACTCAAGCAGACAGGTTACCTCTTTTTTTCTTATAATAATGCTCTGGGAGTTTTAACTTCTGATTGGCTGGTTTTTTTAGGATTTGTGGGTCTATTTGTGGCCAATCTTTTAGTAGCTTATTACCAAATTGGCCTTATTTTTATGGGTGTGCGCAATCTTTTAGACAAACAGGAGCGAAGCATTTTTCAATTTATCAAGCAAACTTTCAAAGATAGTTGGAGTTTGATTAAATATGCTCGTCCCAGTAAGATTCTGTTTATAGCGCTTTATGCAGGATTTCTCTTTCCCTTTTTGCGCCATGTCCTAAAGATTTATTATCTTAATAAAATTCTAATTCCGGAGTTTATTGTCACCTATTTGCAGAATACAGTTTGGATGAAGAGTTTGATTTCAGTTCTTGGTATTCTCATATATTTGGCAGCCGTTCGGCTCATGTTTGCTCTGCCTCAGTTATTTTTTGAGCATGTCCCTTTACGAGAGGCCATTCGCTATAGTTTGCAGAAAACCCGAAAACGAGTCCTTTATTATTCTTGGAGTCTCTTTTGGTTGCTCATTAAAAGTTTTTTACTATTTCTTCTCATCACTGTCCCAATTTTAGTGATTCAGCAATATGCCGATAGTCAGTCGAATGCCATCTCTTTTGCCAGTGCCATGGTCAATTATGTTTTGATTAAGCTAGCTTATTACTTCATGTTGGCCTATTTCCTGCTTAAATTTATTGCCTTTTTGACAGATAGTTCTTTCGCGGAATACCAACATAGAAAAGGGCTGCCCCTAATGCGTTGGTTTGTACTGTTGTCCACCAGTGCTGTATTTGCGATTGAAAGCTTTGTCTATTTAAATTTCCCACTGGAAAACATCCCGCTTACGATTTCTCATCGAGGAGTTTCCCAAGCCAATGGTGTCCAGAATACGGTTGAATCGCTAGAAAAAACAGCCCTTATCAAACCAGATTATATTGAAATGGATGTGCAAGAAACCAAGGATGGTCAATTTGTCATGATGCACGATGCCAATTTGCGCCAGCTGGCTGGTGTCAATGCCAAGCCACAAGAGCTGACTTTGGATGAGCTTACTTCTTTAGACATTTTTGAAAATGGCTATTCAGCAAAAATTTCCAGTTTTGATAGCTATTTGGAGCGAGCCAATCAATTAGGACAACGGCTTTTGATTGAAATTAAGACTAGCAATTTAGATTCTGAGGATATGATGGAGCGCTTCCTGACTCGTTATGGAGCCAAGATTAAAATTTACGGGCATCAGCTCCAGTCCTTAGACTATCGCGTGATTGATAAGGTGCGTAAATATGATGCGTCAATCCCAACCTTTTTTATCCTGCCTTATAATACAATTTTCCCAAGAACAAAGGCTTCAGGCTATACCATGGAGTATTCAACCTTAGATGAAAATTTCGTTTTTAAACTTTGGACTTCAGACAAACTCTTGTATGATTGGACGATTAATAGTGAAGATGCAGTGGCCAAATCCTTCCGCCTAGGAGTTGATGGGATTATCACAGATGATTTAGAACTGGTTCAAAATTCAATCAAGAGACTGAGAGATAATCCAGAGTATGCCATCCTCCTCATGAATAAAGCAGTAGATTTATTTAATTTTACATAAAAAATGCTGATTTTAGCAATCATGCTAAAATATAGCTGATACAATAAAGACAAATGAAGTCACAAAAAAACTCTAAGCAGTGTAAAATTTCTGCCTAGAGTTCTCTTTATAGCTGGTGAATAAAATTTATCAGCCAAAGTTAGAATGGTAATTTTCCTGCAAAGGCTCCCAATTTCTTTTTAGTTGCTTCATCAATCTGCTCAAGAGCGCTGTTGATGGCCTGAATGGTCATATCTGATAAAGTTTCCAAATCCTCTGGATCGACAACTGCCTCTTGAAATTCCAATTTTACAACTTTTTTATCGCCGGTTAAAGTCGCTACAACTAAATCTTGGGCTGATTTACCGGTGAATTCTGTCGCAGCCAGCTCTTCTTGGCCTTTTTCCATTTGCTTCTGAAGCTTTTGAGCTTGCTTCATCATGGATTGCATGTTCATCATAAGATTTTTAATATTCCTTTCTTATCAAGGGTTTAGACCCTATTGTTATTTTGTTTTGTCTTGTTTTGCCTTATTTATTTAATACTATTAGTTTGTTCACTTTTTTAAATAATGCTATCGATTAAGACTATTGAAAATTATAACATGTTTTCGTTCTAATTGGAAGTTGAGAATTACTATAATAGTTAAAGTGTGTAGAAATGAAAATCGTGATAAGTTTATGTTGTATTATCCATGTATGAATATGTTTTGAGAAATATTATAAAATAGATTATAATATTGTTATAAGTAACAATTAAATAATGGTATAGAAAAAGCTGAGTTTAGATTTATTCAATAATATCCATAATTGAGTGATACACTCTGTACAATTTATATCAATATAGTACAAATAAAGTTTTAAAAGGAGATGACCTATATGAAAAACCAAGACAGCTTAGTCCCATCTGTTGTCATTAAAGAAATGACATTTAATGATGGAAGCAAAAAGGAATTTAATAAAGACGATATAGTATTATTGGTTGGTCCGAACAACGTGGGTAAAAGTCGTACATTAAAAGATTTGAGAGAAGATTTGAATGATAAATCCGAATCAAAACTGTTAGTCAAGGAAGTTAAGTATGAAACAACGGGTTTTTCTGAAGAACAACTGAGAGATTATTTTGAAAGGAATATTGCTAAAACGAGTTATGGAGACTACTGTGTATGGATAGACGAGAACAGTTCTCATATTTTCGATGAACAATCTTTCACTAACATTTGGAATGAAAAAATTTATTATAAAGCATTGTTTTCATTTTTATCTACTGAGAATCGCTTAGGTCTCACTAGACCGATAAATTTTAATTTAGGAGTTGATAATCAAAATTTAAATATTATGAGAAAACTTGATATTGATTCGGAGTCAATTGGAAAATTAAACGAAGCTTTACATTCAGGTTTTCAAAAATCTGTTGAGGTATATGAAGACTACCTAGATGGAAATATGACAAAAAAATATAAAATTGGTGAAACTAATGATATTTGCAATGCTATTACATCTAATAGACGTGATAACTTAAATAAATTGAAACAATTTGAAGATTTACATAATCAAGGAGATGGGATAAGAAATGCAGTTGCAGTTTTAGCATCTCTTATTGTGAATGAACATTCATTATTCTTAATTGATGAACCTGAAACCTTTTTACATCCGCCTCAAGCAAGGGTGCTGGGAAAAAATATAGTTAGGTTGTCTGAAGGTAAACAATTATTTATTTCGACACATAATATTGATTTCATTAGAGGTGTTCTAGAAGAGGATTCTTCAAGGGTTAAAATAATAAAAATAGATAGGTATGATAACAATAATACATTTAATTCAATTGACAACGATAGTATTAAAAAGATTTCCAATGATAGAAATCTAAAGTATACAAATATTCTTAACGGGTTATTTTATAATCAGGTTGTATTATGTGAGAATGAAAGTGATTGTAAATTTTACTCCGCAGTATTAGAGCATGAATTTTTAGCAATTTATCAAAACACTTTATTTTGTGCAGTTGGAGGAAAAGAACAGTTTAAAAAAATAGTACCCTTGTTAAAAGAATTAAATATTGAGTATAAGATTATTGCTGATATTGATTTAATAAGTAATACAGATAGTTTGAAGCAACTGTTAAATTCAATTGAGTCTCAGTGTTATAAAAGGATAGAAAAGCAACATAAGCAATTTTTAGAGAATTTTGAAAGAGAAATGAATTCTCAAGTCAAAACTCAAGAGCGGATAAAAACTGAAATTAATGAAGCATTTGATGCAGATATATATATGTCTCCAAAAGTAGCAGAGCGGATAAAAACAATATTAAGAGATATTAGTAGTTTGAAACTTTTAAAATCTGGTGGAAAAAATATCATTCCGCAGGGAGATTGTATGGCTTTATTCAATGAAATAAAAGAATTCTTAATAGACTATAATATTTTTATTCTAGAGTGCGGAGAAATAGAACGATTCGTACCAGACATAGGTGGTCATGGGAATACTTGGGTTGAAAAAACATTTAGTAAATACCCGGATATGAATGGGGATGCTTATAAGGAAGCAAGACGATTTATAAGTTCTGTTTTTAGTAAATAATCTAATGTTATCTTTAAATTAAAAACCGCTTGACTTGGCTTAAGTAAAGCGGTTTTTGAGTGATAAGAAAAGACAACGTTTTATATTTAGAGATTAAGCGAGGGATAAATTCCATAAAATTAACGTTTTTGACGTAAACAATACTTGAAAAATCTTAGATTAAATCTTGTATATTCATCCTAAGACCTCTTCTCCTTCACATTTAAACCAGCATGTCTGGCAATTCTAAGCTAGAATTTTCTAAATCAACGGTCAGCTGATAGTCAGTCTTATCACGAACGGTATGCTCGAAGTCAGTAGTGTATAGGACGAGGCGGAGCTGGTCGCCTTTTTTCATCTTGTAGATGGTTGGCTGTAGCTCGAAGGAACATTCCATCCATTGGTCAGGAGTGATTTCTTCGACCGTCAGTAAATCTGTCCGATTTTGCAGGTTGAGGAAGCCTTTGGTAATGACACGGTGTGGCGTTTCAGTATGGGGGAGTTCAACCAGATTGTCCAGCATATAGTAGCGGCCGTTGTCCATGACTCTAGGCTCAATCGGTGTGGGAATCGGAGTAAGGCGTTTAGCTGGTCCGAAGTCCAGCAATTGAGCAGAGATCAGCCCCTTATCGGTGCTGGACTTGAGGCGAAGATTGAGTTGGCTTGCTCCGTTGAGAAAGAGGTCCTTTTCCAAGGTCCAGTCCAGAGTAATCTGGTTGACTTTACCGTCAAAAAGCTCAGTTTTAAAGCTTTGGTAGTTTTTGGCAAAGCGATTATAGTCTTCTTCTGGATATTGATTTTTGATAGATTGGCAGTCTTGGCCTAGTTGGAGATGAAGATTCTGCTCTTGCCCGCCGAAGTCTTCCAAGGTCAACCAGTTTTGAGCTTGGCTGTTGTCCTGCCAGATGACTGCTGGCAGTTCGAAGTCTGATTCACATCCTAGCAGTTTCTTGCTCAGCAGAGCATTGATAGACTCACGGAAGTCGATGGACTGCCAGTTGTTTATGTAGACATGGGCGCCATTGTGAAAGAAGAGGTGTTTCTTGATGTGGGAGGGTAGGGCTCTAAACATCTGATAGACGTGAAGGGGCTTGACATTCCAGTCTTGAGAGCCGTGGGTAAAGACGACTTCGGCCTTGACCTTATCTGTCTGGAGCAGGTAGTTGCGGTCATGCCAAAATTGATTGTAATCCCCGGTTTGCCGGTCTAGGTCTTTGCGCTGCTGCTCTAGGCTTTGCTGATAAGCGTCGTTGTTGCGCAGGTAGTCACCAGCCCTCAGGTTGCGGGAGTAGGTCAGTTCGGTCAGGGATTCAAAATCCTCTCCTGGGTAGCCTCCAGGACTAGTAACGAGACCGTTTTCTCGGTAGTAGTTGTACCAAGAAGAAATCCCAGCTTCTGCGATAATGACCTCCAAACCATCTACGCCAGTCGTTGCCAGCCCGTTGGACATGGTGCCCAGATAGGAGATACCGGTCGTAGCCACTTTTCCGTTGGACCAAGTGGCCTTGATTTCCCGTTGGCGAGTGTGGTCGGTGAAGGCTCGGCAGCGGCCGTTGAGCCAATCAATAACGTTCTTATAAGCCTCGATCTGCTGATAGTCGCCGCTGGTCATCAGCCCTTCAGAGTCTTTAGTTCCTACGCCAGACACATAGAGATTGGCAAATCCGCGAGGCAGCAAGTAATCATTGAGCGTGTAGGTACCGATATGGCCTAATTTTTCCTCGGCTTCAGAGACTTCTTGGGCAAAATCCGGCGAATCCAGCTTGAGCAATTTGAGCTCAGGATCTTGTACTGTGATTTGATGAGGCTCTTTTTTTACTAAGTCCACATTCATGTCGTGGAGAGCCTTGTCGCTTGCGGGGTCATTGGTTCCTTGATGATAAGGAGAAGCGGTCATGACAGCAGGGATTTGTCCTTGATAGCAGGGCCGGATAATGCTGACTTTGATGAGATCTGGCCGTCCGTCTCGATCAGTATCCACGCGTGATTCCACGTAAACCACCTCTCGGATAGCATCATGGCTGGAAAAGGTTGCCAGGCTCTTGCCGTTGAAGTAGTGGTGGGTATTGTCCTCGGGGATCAACCCCTCGCTGACTAGCTTATCAACCAGCAGATTGCCATTTTTTGTTCGAGTATTGAGCAGCTGGTAGAGGTTTTCCAATAGAGCGCCGTAAACGATAGGAAAGTTGCTTTCCGTCCGGAATTTCTCAAGATCGGTGAAATCCACAAAAGGGACAAAACCCAGGAGCTGCAAGGCAGTCATGTAGAAGACCTCAGCCGTCAGTTCTCGATCAGAATGGAAGAAGCTCAGCAGGTCTGTTTCGCTATCTGCAGCCCAGGCTTGGAGCAGGTAATCGGTATCCTGATAGAGAAAGAAACAGCGACGCAGAAAATGTTCAAGATTTTTCTTATTCGGCTGCTGCGGATCAAAAGAAAAGCCCAGCTGGGACAACTCCTCTTTCATTTGCTCAGGCGCTGTCTTACTGTAACTATACTGATTAAAATGCATCATTTTTCCTCTTTTTCTTGTTTTTATTTAAAATGACCTTTACATTATCCATTATACTTGATAAAATATAGATTGTCTAAAAAATTTTTTAAGGAGAAATTAAATGGATTTCAATTGGGCTATTAAATATGCCACAGAATTTCTAGGAACAGCTATCCTCATCATTTTGGGGAATGGTGCTGTAGCCAATGTTGAATTAAAGGGCACCAAAGGTCATCAAAGTGGTTGGTTGGTAATCGCCGTTGGTTATGGTATGGGGGTTATGATTCCAGCTCTGATGTTTGGGAATGTCTCAGGTAACCACATCAATCCTGCTTTCACTTTAGGGCTTGCAATTAGCGGATACTTCCCATGGGGACAAGTGGCTCCATATATCGTTGCGCAAGTTTTGGGTGCGATCTTTGGACAGGCTTTGGTTGTGGCAACACATCATCCTTACTACTTAAAAACAGAAAAACCTAATAATATTTTAGGTACTTTCTCAACAATTTCAAGTTTGGATCACGGAACACCTGAATCTCGTAAAGCAGCAACAATCAATGGGTTTGTCAATGAGTTTGTTGGTTCCTTTGTTCTTTTCTTTGCAGCAATGGGCTTGACAAAACACTACTTCGGAGCAGAAGCTCTTCAATACATGAAGCAATTAGCTGAACAAACAGGTCAAAAAGCTGATTTTTCTCAATTGGCTCTTAAAGCACAAATTGCGCCTCACACAGCAGCTGGTCTTTCTGTCGCTCACTTGGCGCTTGGCTTCCTAGTTATGGCATTGGTAACTTCACTTGGTGGTCCTACTGGCCCAGGTCTCAACCCTGCCCGTGACCTCGGACCACGTATCATGCACGCTATTTTGCCAAAATCAGTCCTCGGTGAACACAAGGGTGATTCAAAATGGTGGTATGCTTGGGTACCGGTTGTAGCTCCGATTTTTGCAGGGATTGCAGCAGTTGCTCTGTTTAAAGCTATTTATGGATAATAATGATTCGAAGACTGAGAGAAATCTCGGTCTTTTTTATTTGGCAGCTGTCCACTTAATCGTCTGAATGGTCGGAGAATACTGGACTGTTTTCGTCTCATTCAGTCTTCCGATAAGGTTAGGATAAAATGTTTAAAAAACTGTTGATTTGCGCATAATTTCTTGTAAAAAAATTGAAAATCTATTACAATAAAATGGTTTGGAGGAAGTTATGAGTACAAATCATATTGCAAGGATTATTCCGGTAATAAAAGTAAATAATCGCAATCTTAATCAAGATTTTTATGTAAAAACTCTAGGGATGAAATCCTTGTTGGAAGAAGCTGCTCTGTTATCTTTGGGAGATCAGACTAAAACAGAAAAATTGATTTTAGAAGAATCTCCAAGCATGCGCTCGCGTCGTGTAAAAGGGCCTAAAAAATTATCAAGGCTCATAATTAAAGTGCAAGAGCCTAAAGAAATAGAGGCTCTATTAGCTCAAAAACCGGAATGTCTCAAACTTTACCGAGGCAAAGTCGGTTACGCTTTTGAAGCTTTGTCTCCAGAAGGCGATCGGATTTTGCTGCATGCTGAGACAGAGGTTTCTTCTCTTAAAGAAGTGGCAGAGGTGCCATTATTTAAAAAGCAGGAGGATTTTATTGGGCTCAGCCAGTTTGATGTTGAGGTAGTGGAACTTCATGTTTCTGATGTTGAAAAAGCGGAAGCCTTTTATCAAAAGATTGAGAATGCTTGTGATTTTCTGGTTTTTAAGGAGGCATTTGGGCCAGACTTGTCAGTGAGTAATGAAAAAACTTGGGATTTGGCTATGCTGAAATGTAAACTAGTCACCTTGGATACCAATCTTTTGAAAGAAGTTTTTCAAAATCAGGAAATCTTCATACCTAAGTCTGATAAATTTTTACTCAGTCAAGACCCGAATAAGATTGAACTGTGGTTTGAAGCATGAGTATCGAAATGATTCTTGGAAAAATTGATGAACAGCTGAGGGCGGGAATCTATCCTGGCGCTAGTTTGGCTTTGTATCGGGATGGACAATGGCTGGACTTTTACTTTGGACTGGCGGATCCCAGTCGCAAGGAGGGAACACGGCCAGGGCTGGTTTATGATTTGGCCAGCGTCAGCAAGGTGGTTGGTGTTGGGACTGTAGCTGCTTTTTTGCTTCATAGCAGTTCTCTAGAGCTGGATCGGCCTTTGAGGCATTATTATCCTGCTTTTCATGATAATCAGGTCACGGTGCGGCAGCTGTTGACCCATACCTCTGGGCTGGATCCTTATATTCCCCATCGTAATGAGTTGAATGCTCAAGAGCTGAAGGCAGCACTTAACCGCCTAACTGTCCTTGAAGATAGGTCATTTCGCTATACAGATGTCAATTTTCTGCTATTAGGTTTTATGTTGGAAGAGATGTTTGACAAGTCTTTAGATGTTCTCTTTCAGCAGGAAATTTTTGAGCCTTGGCAGCTTTCAGAAACTAGTTTTGGTCCTGTAAAAGAAGCAGTACCGACGGTGCGAGGTGTAGAGGGCGGCTTAGTGCACGATCCCAAGGCGCGTGTGCTGGGAATTCATGCTGGCAGTGCAGGACTGTTTTCTACTGTAAAGGATTTGAAATGTTTCTTGGAGCATTATCTACAGGATGAGTTCGCTTCCGAATTAACCCAGAATTTTTCCAGAGAAGCAGGGAAGGCTCGCAGTTTGGGCTGGAATATAGATGGAAATTGGCTGGATCATACAGGCTATACGGGTACTTTTATTATGTATAACCGAATTGAGCAAAAGGCTGTTGTTTTTCTATCTAACAGAACCTATGAAAAAGATGAGCGAGCTCAGTGGATTTTGGATCGCAACCAGCTAATGGATCTGATCAAAAAAGAATTATAAAATAGGAACTCCAGACTGAAAATGCTGGAGTTTTTTGTCGTGGAAAAACAAAGATAACAATCGCTTTTTTTGTAAAAGTATATTAAAATAAAAAGGAGAGAAAGATTTATTGAGAAAACAAATGACAAAAGAAATAGGTGTCGGGACGGCACATAGTAAGATAATTTTAATGGGTGAACACTCGGTAGTGTATGGCTATCCAGCTATCTCCCTGCCACTGAATAATATTGAGGTCACTTGCCAAGTATTTCCATCTGAATCCACCTGGACTCTCTACAAGGACGATACCCTGTCTATGGCTGTTTTTGCGAGTCTGGAACATTTGGGGAAACAGGAAGCCAGAATTCGCTGTCAGGTGAAATCTATGGTTCCTGAGAAAAGAGGGATGGGCTCGTCTGCGGCGGTCAGTATTGCGGCTATTCGAGCTGTCTTTGACTATTTTGAAGAGGAGTTGGATGATCAGACTCTAGAAATCTTAGTCAATCGAGCAGAGATAATTGCTCATATGAATCCTAGTGGTCTAGATGCTAAAACTTGTCTTAGCGATGTAGCCATCAAATTCATCCGCAATCTGGGCTTTAGCGAGATTGAGCTGAATCTGAATGCTTATCTGCTGATTGCTGATACCGGTATTTACGGGCATACCCGCGAGGCTATCAAAGTTGTGGAGAATCAAGGACAAAAAGCCTTGCCTCTACTGCAGGAGCTGGGTAATTTGACTAAAATTGTAGAAAAGGCCATCGCTGCAAAAGATCTGCTAACTATGGGGCTAACTATGACCAAGGCGCACAAGAAATTAACTCAGCTGGGTGTCTCTTGTCCCAAAGCAGATGCTCTGGTTAGCCTGGCTGTCGAAAATGGTGCCTTAGGCGCCAAAATGAGTGGGGGCGGTTTAGGTGGCTGTATCATTGCCCTTGTAAAAGAAAAAGGCGAGGCGGAAAAATTAGCCATCCTACTGAGAGAGAAAGGTGCGGTAAACACATGGATAGAAAGCCTGTAAGCGTCAAATCCTATGCCAATATTGCCATTATTAAGTATTGGGGAAAAGAAAATGCTAAGGAGATGATACCATCAACCAGCAGTATCTCCCTAACCTTAGAAAATATGTACACCGAGACTAGATTGAGTCCCCTGCCAGCTGGTGCGACAAGAGATGAATTTTATATTAATGATCAGCTGCAGAATGAAGCAGAGCATGAGAAGATGTCGCGAATTATTGATCACTTCAGACAGGATTCAGCTGATTTTGTCCGTATTGACACCCGCAACAATATGCCAACGGCAGCAGGGCTTTCTTCTAGTTCCAGTGGCTTGTCTGCTCTAGTTAAAGCCTGCAATGCTTATTTTGAAACGGGCTATGAAACAGAAGAGCTGGCTCAACTGGCTAAATTTGCTTCCGGCTCCTCAGCTCGCTCCTTTTTTGGACCTTTGTCAGCTTGGGATAAGGATAGTGGTGCCATTTACCCCGTCCAAACGAATCTAAAACTGGCTATGATTATGCTGGTCCTTTATGATGAAAGGAAACCCATCTCCAGTCGGGAAGGCATGAGGATCTGCCAAGCAACGTCCAGCAATTTTAAGGAATGGGTTGAGCAGTCTGCACAGGATTATAGGAATATGCTGATCTACCTCAAGGACAACGATTTTGATAGGGTCGGTCGGCTGGCAGAAAGCAATGCCCTACTCATGCACTCGACTACTCAGACAGCCCAGCCGCCCTTTAGCTATTTAACTGACCAATCCTATGCTGCAATGGACTTTATCAAGGAGTTGCGTCAAAAAGGAGAGCGTTGCTATTTCACCATGGATGCTGGGCCGAATGTTAAGGTTCTTTGTTTAGAAGAAGATCTGGACCATCTGGTTCCGATATTTGAAGAAAGATACCGACTGATTGTTTCTAAAACAAAGGATTTACCTGATGAAGTCTGAACGAATTGTAAAAACCTGTGGAAAACTTTATCTGGCGGGTGAGTATGCTGTGCTTAGCCCTGGTCAAGCAGCCCTGATTAAAAATATTCCTATTTTTATGACGGGGAGAATTCAGCCCGCTGTTGCTTATCATTTGGCTTCGGATATGTTTAATCATCAGGCTTCTCTGGAGCCAGATGCAGACTATGCCCTGATTCAGGAGACAATTACTGTCATGAACGATTGGTTACTGGCGCAGGGGGTCACTTCCCGGCCCTTTTCTCTGACTATCAGTGGAAAAATGGAAAGAGAAGGGAGAAAGTTTGGGATTGGCTCCAGTGGTAGTGTTGTGATTTTGACCCTGAAAGCGATGGCTGCTTTTTATCAGTTGAATGTAGATGCGGAGCTGCTTTTTAAGCTAGCCGCTTTTGTCCTGCTGCGACGGGGAGACAACGGCTCTATGGGTGATTTGGCTTGCATTGCCTATGAAGACTTGGTCTATTATCGCTCTTTTGACCGAGCGCACATTCGAAAACAGCTGGCAGCAATGGATATGATGACAGTTCTTGCCCAAGATTGGGGCTACCAGATTCGTCGTATTCAGCCTGCTTTAGCCTGTGATTTTTTAGTTGGTTGGACTAAGGAGCCAGCTATTTCCAAAGACTTGGTTGAGCAGGTTAAGTCAGCTATTGACGATCACTTTTTATCACAGACTCAGCAACAGGTGAATCTTCTGGCTGCGGCTCTGACAAGTGGGGATAAGACGGCTGTAAAGGCCAGTCTGGAAGAAGTCAGCAGTCTTTTAGCAGGACTCAGTCCAGCTATTTATACAGCGAAATTAAGCCAATTGAAAGCGGCAGCCGAGGGGCTAGACTGTGTAGCAAAAAGCAGCGGTGCCGGGGGTGGAGATTGTGGAATTGCGCTGGTTTTTAATGTCGAAGATAAGCAGATCCTGCTGCAGCGCTGGCAGTTAGCAGGGATTGAATTATTACACCAAGAAAGGATGGGCGAGTATGAGTCAGAGTCGTAAAGATGACCATATAAAATACGCTTTGGAGCAGACTCCGGGCTACAATAGCTTTGATGAGATGGAGTTGATTCATCGCTCGCTCCCAGAATATGATTTAGACGAAATTGATTTGTCGACTCATTTTGCCGGTCGCGACTGGGAGTTCCCTTTTTATATTAATGCAATGACCGGTGGCAGTCCAAAAGGCAAAGTAATCAATGAGAAATTGGCTCAGATAGCAGAGACCTGTGGCATTCTTTTCGTGACGGGCTCCTACAGTGCTGCTCTTAAAAATCCAGCGGATGATTCTTATAGAGTAGCTAAGGAGCGACCTGCTCTATTATTAGCTACTAATATTGGACTGGACAAGCCCTATGAAGCTGGCCAGCAGGCAGTGTCCGACCTACAGCCTATCTTCCTGCAGCTTCATGTCAACCTTATGCAAGAACTTCTGATGCCAGAAGGTGAGCGGGAATTCCGAGCTTGGAAACACCATCTCAAAGATTATGCGGACAGGCTATCTCTGCCAATTGTTGTAAAAGAGGTTGGTTTTGGCTTGGATCGTAGGAGTCTAGAGGCGGCTCGGGCTATGGGAGTCAAGACCTTTGATATTTCTGGTCGCGGAGGAACTAGCTTTGCCTACATCGAAAATCGCAGAAGCGGGCAGCGAGATTATCTCAATGACTGGGGTCAGACCACCCTGCAGGCTCTGCTCAATCTACAGGATTTGCGAGAAGAGACAGAACTTTTAGTTAGTGGAGGAGTCCGCCACCCATTAGATATTATCAAGGCCTTGGTTCTAGGCGCCAAAGCAGTCGGTCTATCTCGGACAATGCTGGAACTGGTCGAAGATCATTCAGTAGATGAAGTTGTTGCCATCCTTAACGGTTGGAAGACTGATCTGCGTCTGCTTATGTGCGCCCTTTCCTGTCGAACTCTAGAAGAACTAAAACAAGTCCCTTACTTGCTTTATGGTCGTCTGAAAGAAGGCCGTGATCAACTCAGCCAGATAAGAGATAATTAAGCAAAAAATCACATGCAGAAAGTCTGTTAAAAAACGGACTTTCTGCATGTGATTTTTATGTTTATTGATTCTTTTTTCGTAGATCTTTCAAAATCTTTTGGGCAAGAGATAAGTTAAAGCTCTTTTCAGCTGTCAGTCGGTTAACTAAGAGTGGAACTTCCTGTTCTTGCGCACCTGCCAGAAGAGCCAAGGATTTGGCTTGCAGTTTCATATGCCCAGCCTGAATGCCTGTGCTGACGAGGGCTTTGAGGGCCGCAAAATTTTGCGCCAGGCCGACAGAAACGATTAGGCTAGCCAACTCTTTGGCTGTAGGCTGATTTAGAAGGTCAAAACTGGCTGCAACAGTCGGATTGAGACCGATAGAGCCCCCCTTGGTTGCGATAGGCATAGGCAGGGTTAGTTGACCTTGCAGTTTGCGATTTGTCCAGTTAGCTGTCCAGCTGGTCAGGCCTTGGTAAGAGCCTGAACGAGCAGCGTAGGCATGAGCCCCAGCTTCAATGGCGCGCCAATCATTGCCGCTTGCCAAAACAACGGCGTCAATGCCGTTAAAAATCCCCTTATTATGGGTGCTGGCGCGATAAGGATCAGCCTTAGCAAATTGGCTGGCTAGAACCATTTTTCGAGCAATCTTTTCCGCTTCGGTCTTGTCACGGCTGAGGAGACGGAAATCAATCTCACAGCTAGCTGTCACCAGAGCTTCTGTAGCATAATTGGATAGGATGGCCATCAGACTCTCCCCACCAGTCAATAACTCGAGCTGCTCCTTGAGAGCTTCCAGCATAGTGTTAAGGATATTGGCTCCCATGGCTTCCTGAGTATCGACAAGAAGATAAACGACGAGAAAATCGGTCTCTCCTTTCAGAAGTTCTGTCCGCAGGTCACAAGCACCGCCACCCCGTTTGACAATGGAAGGGTAGGCTTGGTTGGCCAGTTCCAGCAAATTAGCTTTCTTTTCTTGGATTTGATGAAGAGCTGAGCTGACATCTGGTACATCGTAGAGGGCAATTTGACCGATCATCTGACGGTTATGGACAGTGGTTGTAAAGCCCCCGCTACGTTTGATAATCTTGGCCGCAAAGCTGGCGGCAGCAACAACAGAAGGTTCTTCTGTTACAAAAGGAACCTGATAAAGTTTATCATCTACCAGAAAATCAGGTGCGATGGAATAAGGGAGAGCCAGAGTGCCTAAGACATTTTCGCTCATCTGATCTGCTGTTTCCAGAGAGAGGGTTTGCTGCTCTGCCAGTTGCTGCCAATGCTCGTAATCAATCAGCTCCTTCTCTTTTAGGAACTCTAGCCGTTCAGCGGGTGTTTTTTTTGAAAATCCAGTCCAATTTAGCTTCATAGCGCTTTCTCAACTTTAATATATTTTCGCTGATGCTCAGCAATTTCAGTCAGAGCATAGACCTGATTTTCATAACCGCTGAAGTGAGCATTTCCGTTTTCATCTAGCTGGGCTTCTTCAAAAAACATTTGCTCATAGTCAGGGATCGATACAGGCAGGCGTTGATCTAATTCTTGGAGGCGTGTTGTTGAAAGTTGCTGTTCATAGCCGTCCACCACATTTGCGCTGAAAATTTCAGCCACTGCTCCGCTGCCATAACTAAAGAGAACAATCTTATCACCAGCCTTTAGATTGTCAGAGTTTTCTAAAAGGGACAGCAGGCCCAGAAAGAGCGAGCCAGTATAGATGTTTCCTACTTTTTGGCTGTAAAGAATAGATTTATCGAAATTATCCTTTAGAATTTGCTGCTGGTCTTCTGGCAGGGTTTTATCCATGATTTTTTTCATGCCCTTAAGGGCCAGTTTTGGATAAGGCAAGTGGAAACAGTAGGCCGCAAAATCTTTGAGTGAGACTTTATGGCGCTGCTGATATTCAGCCCAAGTTGACTTTAAGCTGTCCAAATACTGCTGAGTAGAATAGATTCCGTTAACAAATGGCGTAGTCGAGTAGTTTGGACGCCAAAAATCCATAACATCACGTGTTTGTGCTACATTATCTTCGTTGAAAGATAAAATTCGTGGATTTTGACTAATGAGCATTGCAATAGAACCAGCTCCTTGAGTCGGTTCTCCCGGAGTATGGGCACCGTATTTAGCAATATCGCTAGCAATCACTAAGACCTTGCTTTGAGGATACTGTTTAACATGCAGCTTGGCATAGTCAAGTGCTGCCGTGGCTCCATAGCAAGCCTCTTTGATTTCAAAACTGCGGGCAAAGGGCTGGATGCCGAGCAAGCCATGAATAAAAACTGCCGCAGCTTTACTTTGGTCAGTCCCAGATTCAGTTGCGACAATGACCATGTCGATTTCTTGCTTGTCCTTCTCTGATAAAATAGATTCGGCAGCAGAAGCCCCCAAAGTAATAATATCCTCTGTAATGGGTGCAATACTCAATTCTTTGAGTAGGAGGCCCTTACTTAATTTTTCAGGGTCGATGCCACGCTTTTCAGCCAAATCATCTAATTTTAAAACATAATTGCTTGTTGCAAAACCGATTTTATCGATTCCGATTGTCATAGTAAGACCTCTTTAAATCCTTTGATATCTAATATTATCTGAACACTATTTTACCATACTTGGGGGTAAAACTCTTATAAAAAATGCTGAATCTGTCCAAATCAGACTTAAGACGGATTTTGTACAAAAAATGCGTGAAATCGGAGGAAGATCGATTTCTATCCAGTCTGATGAGCTGCTGTAGAAAAGTCATCTTTGCCTATTTCAGCAAAGATGACTGCATACATTTTACAAGGATGGGCAGATCGCCTTATGTTTGGTGGACTTTCTTAGAACTAGTAATCTAAGTAGTCTTTTTTTGACGTTTCTTCAAATAGTTGTAAATCTTCAGTACTACAGTCCCGCTGGCCATCCCGATGGAGATAACTAAAGCTAGAATTACAACTAAGGTGGCATTGACCATAGCCTGACTGTAATCACCTGTCACAAAAAAGGCGGTTGTCCGATAGGAAATGTAGCCGGGAACCAGGGGAGCCAGAATGGCTAAAATGAAAACAACAGCCGGCGTTTTGAGGGCGATACTGAGAATCTGACTGCAACAGGAGCCGATGATCGCGGCGATAAAAGTTGCCACAATAACATTGGTCGGTCCCTTGAGCAGGAGGTAAAGGAGCCAAGTACTCATTCCCAAAATGCCCCCAGGGATGAGCATGCTGCGTTGGACATTTAGAACGATTAAAAAAAGGATGATGGCAAGCAGACTAGCGATTGCTTGCAGAATAAATGTGAGTAGTGTCATAATTTTATTTCATTAAAACAAGGGCAACAGAAGTGCCCGCACCAAGGGCAAGAGTAATGAGAAGCGATTCAAAGAGCTTGCTCATTCCGGAGTTGATGTGGTTGGTCATAATGTCTCGTACCGAGTTGGTCAGAGCAATTCCTGGGACGAAGGGCATGACGGCACCTGCGATAATCAAATCTGCTGTTGAGTCGAAACCTGAGTAACGGGCCCAGACCTGGGCCAATAATCCGAAGACGAAGGCTCCAGCAAAGGCCGAGACAAAAGGAATCCGAATGTATTTGTCGACATAAAGGGAGAAGGAAAATCCAAATAATGTTGCCACTCCAGCCCCAATAGCATCGTAGAAATTTCCACCGAACATGATGGAGAAGAAGGGAGCACTGAGTGTTGCAGCCGTAATTAGCTCTTTTTTATTATAAGGAACTTTCTTTGATTTGAGTATCCTCAGCTGCTCAAAAGCCTCTTCTAGACTGATTGCACCACTGACCAGTTGCCGAGAAACCTGATTGACATCACAGACCTTCTCGATATTGTAGTTCATATGGATATTCCGCTTCATTCTCGAAATATTGGTGTTTTCAATTGAAAAGAAAATAGCGACAGGCATGGCTAAGGCATTGCAGTCCATGATTCCCTGCGAATGGGCGATGCGGATCATCGTGTCCTCAACTCGGTAAATCTCAGAGCCACTTTGCAAGAGAAGTGTACCTGCTAACATGATGACATCCACGGCCAGATTAAGATCTTTTTCTTCTTTCATAGAAATGTTCTCAGCCATTTCATCCCCTTTTCCTCATTTCACAATAACTCTATTATAACACAAATGACCAAAGCTATCGCAATAAATCAAAATAAAACCAGCTGATTTTCAGCTGGTTTTAAGATTAGGAAAGAGGCTTAGCTAAGTGCATCATCCATTGAAAGAACTTCGTGGAAGACACGTTGTGTCAATTCAGTTTTTTGTTCTGGAGTGAGGTACTTAGTATTTACACAGTAACCTGAGATACGAACAATAACGTCTTCACCTGACATAATCTTTTCGTAAACATCGTTCAAGTCCATAACGTTCAAGTTAACGTGTTGTCCACCGTTTTCGAAGTAACCATCAAGGATTGTTACCAAGTTATCCACTTGTTCATCACGAGTCTTACCAAGAGCACGTGGAGAAACTTGAGTTGTCAATGAGATACCGTCAGCCGCGTAACCAAAGTCAAGGCTAGCAAGTGAGTTCAAGTTTTGCAACCAACCACCTTTAGCTTTGTTAGATGGGTTAGCACCTGGTGAGAAGAATTCAAGTTTAG
>ERZ773099.946-NODE-946-length-22401-cov-3.571870_pt1 | contig 22401 bp, 20 predicted proteins | sample MGYA00511120_ERZ773099 | MGnify/ENA primary metagenome ERZ773099 (study PRJEB29015, sample SAMEA2738012) | human oral metagenome | biome: human oral; feature: human-associated habitat; material: dental | place: China | collected 2104 ...
ACTATATCTCTGATTGTATCAAAAGTCATAGCTCTAACCTCCTTTTGAAATTCAAGGATAATTATAAATTATACAATCGATTCTTGCAAGTTTTTTATCAATCATATGCATTATAATCACGATTTTTGAAAATAAAATCTCAAAAACAATCGATAGCTAGTATCTTCTCGCTACTGTTCAAACCCTTCTACTCATTGCTACTACATGTGACAGCGCCAAATCGACATGAAACAGGGACTGTTGTCATGTCACAGTCCCCTTCCAGTGATTATAATTAATACTGCCTATTTTTTAACTCGAAACTCCGAAGTTTAGATCGGAAATCTCAGGCTATTAAAAATCTACCTCTGTATCGTAGTAGCAAGCTTTGAGCAGCTTCTCCATCTCTTCCTGGTTAATCTTACGAGGGTTTGCTCCTGTACAAGCATCCAAGATAGCGTTCTTTGCAATTTCAGGTAGCCTTGATAAGAACACATCCTCTGGAACGAAGCCCTGCTCAGTTGGGTAGCTATCAGCACCATAATTATTGATGCAGTTAGGAATATTAAGAGTATCGTTTAGACCTCTTAGCCACTCAATTAAGTTGCGAACTTTCTGTTCTCTGCTCTCGCCACCGAGCTTGAGTGTATCAGCGATAACAGCAAATCTCTCTGCTGCTCTCTCAGCCTTTGCATTGAATGCGATAACCTTTGGTAGGTACATAGCATTAGCAGCTCCGTGAATGATATGTGCACCGTAATCGTCAAAGGCTGCACCTGTCTTGTGTGCCATCGAGTGAACGATTCCGAGCAGTCCGCTTGAGAAAGCGATACCAGCTAGACACTGTGCGTTGTGCATTGCATCTCTAGCGTCTATATCTCCTTCGTATGAAGGAACGAGAGTCTTCTGAATCATCTGAATAGCATATAGTGCTGGTGCGTCTGTGTAATCAGATGCAGCTATCGATACGAAAGCTTCTACAGCGTATGTAAGTGCATCCATTCCAGTGTGTGCTACGAGCTTCTGAGGCATTGTCTCAGCAAGATCTGGGTCAACGATAGCTACGTCTGGCGTAATCTGGAAGTCAGCGAGTAGGTACTTGATACCATTATCGTAGTCTGTGATAACAGAGAATGCTGTAACCTCAGTAGCTGTTCCAGAAGTAGAAGAAACTGCACAGAAGTGTGCCTTCTTACAAAGCTCAGGAAGACCAAAAACCTTGCACATATCTTCAAATGTACATTCTGGGTACTCGTACTTAATCCACATAGCCTTTGCAGCGTCGATTGGGGAACATCCACCAATAGCAACAATCCAGTCAGGCTCAAACTCAAGCATCTTGCGAGTACCTTCCATTACTGTAGTTACAGATGGATCTGGCTCAATAATTGATATACTAAATTAGTTCTCACGTAAAAGGAGCCGCCATCTGGCAGCTCCTTGTCACATCATTGGCATGCGTTCATTTTACTATTCTTCTTGAAGGCTGAACCATTCATCATATATACCCTCAAGCTCAGCCTTGTATTCATCTGCCTTATCACCCGCTTCACGAAGATAGAAGATATCTGATGCGTGTTCTGGTTTACACATCTCTGACTCTATCTCATCGATTTTACCTTCGATTTCGTGAATAATCGTCTCTAGTTCAGCAATTCTGCGAGTCCTGCGTCTCTCTTCCGCTTCACGCTCCTTACGCAGTTTTCGTTCTTCTTCGGCACTTAGTTCATTATTTGGAAAAAGCTCCTCTTGTATCTCTGCCTCTCGTTCGTCGAACTCTACGCTTTTTTCGAGATAATAGTCGAACTTGCCTTTATATTCCCTTACTCCCTCGTGCCTTAACTCGAGTATTCTATCTGGAACCTTGCTAAGCAAGTATCTGTCATGGGACACTATTAGAACCGTACCCTTAAACTCCATTATCGCGGTCTCGACGATTTCCTTGGACTCTATATCGAGGTGGTTGGTCGGTTCGTCGAATATAAGTGTATTAGATCCTGACAGCATTAGCTTAAGAAGCGACAATCTCGCCTTCTCGCCTCCTGAAAGAGCTGCGACACTCTTGAATACGTCATCGCCTCTAAAAAGGAATCTACCCAAGATATTACGCATCTCCGTATCCGTGTAGAGGTGATATGCATTCTTTATCTCACCTAAGACAGTTTCGCTCTCATCAAGAAGTAGCTGCCCCTGATCGTAGTATCCAAAATCTACGTTGTGCCCGATCTTGAGGTAACCGTCATCAGCTTCCTCTTCACCCATGATTATGCGAAGCAGAGTAGTCTTGCCGACGCCATTCTCACCGATAAAGCAGATTTTCTCACCGCTCTTGATGTCAAACTTCACATCTCTGAAGAGCTGCTTATCCCCAAAGCTCTTGGCAAGTTCCTCTGTCATAATTACGTCCTTGCCGCTCTGGAAATCCGCATCAAACGACAGCTTCAGTTCGGTCTGTTTAAACGATGGTCTATCTAGAACTTCGATATGAGCTAGTCTCTTCTCTCTAGACTGTGCTCTCTTAACGAGGTGCTCAGTGTTATGCTGTTTAAACCTGCGGATAATCTCCTCTTGGCGTGCAATTTCCTTCTGCTGCTTTTCATACTCACGCCTCATCACCTCTTCGCGCTCTCTACGTTTCACGAGATATTCGGAGTAATTACCACGGTACTCCACAAGATGAGTTCCACGCATATCAAATATGCGATTTACTATACTATCCAGAAAATATCTATCATGTGATACGACGATTATTGTACCCTTGTAAGTCTTTAGGAATGACTCTAGCCAAGCCAGCATCTTGAGATCAAGATGGTTGGTAGGCTCGTCAAGCATTAGAATATCAGGTTTTCTAAGCACCATACATGCTAGGGCAAGTCTTGTCCTCTCGCCGCCAGAAAGCATGTTTATCTCCTTGTCGTGAGTATCTTGGCCAAAGCCCATGCTCGCCAGAACGCCAATTAATTCGCTCTTGTATGAATATCCACCCCTAGCCTTGTACTCATCCATCAGATGAGTATAGGTTTCTAAATCATAATCAAATCTCAGGTTATTAGTGTCTGATATCGACTTCTCGAGCCTAGCAATTTCTTCTTCCATCTCATAGAAATGAGTAAAAGTCTTTGCCGCTTCAGCGAGAACTGTTCCCTCCGAAAAGAAATGATCTTTTTGTTTCAGATATCCAACGACATACTCACTGCGAATAAACACATCTCCGCTAGTCGGTTCATTCTCACCTGCGATTATGCTTAGTAAAGTTGTTTTACCGGCACCATTCGGTCCCACAATTCCAACTTTATCTCCTTTATTAACAGAAAACGAGATATCCTCGATGATGATGTCAGTTCCATATGACTTGCATATATCCTTTGCAGACATTACAAGCATAATTAAAAATCCAGTCCGGGACACGCATCTAGGGACATATCCGCGAACTCTCCTTTCTTCATCTTATAATAAGCAGAGCATGCGATCATCGCACCATTATCGGTGCAGAGAATTTGCGCAGGCTTCAAAATTTCGATGCCTGCCGCTTCACTCTTAGTTTCAAGTAGCTGCCTGAGCCTGCTGTTAGCCGCAACTCCACCTGCTACTGCAATTTTGTTATTTCCATATTCAACGGCTGCGCTGATAGCCTTATCAGCGATAACTTCCATTATAGATTCCTGAAAAGAAGCCGCCAAATTAGGCACGTATATCGTTCTACCCGCCTGCCTCTCACTATTTATATAGTTCAGCACCTGGGTCTTAAGACCGCTAAAACTAAAGTCATAGCTGTCATCCTTAAGATAAACTCTCTTGAATTCGATAGCAGTTCTGTCTCCCTCGCGAGCAGCCTTATCTATTTTAGGTCCACCCGGGTATCCCAAACCGACTACTCTTGCAACCTTATCCATCGCTTCACCAGCGGCATCATCTCTAGTTGCACCTAGTATCTTGCACTCGTTGTAATCATCAACCTTGATGATATTAGTGTGTCCACCGGAAACCACAAGTCCAATGAACGGTGGCTCGAGCTCCTTATATTCAAGATAGTTTGATGCGATATGCCCATGCATGTGATTAACGCCTACGAGCGGAATATCTCGTGCCCATGCTATGGCCTTTGCCGTTGCCACTCCGACGAGAAGTGCACCGACTAGTCCAGGACCATAAGTTACTCCGATGAGGTCGACCTCATCCATAGTAATTCCAGCCTCATCAAAAGCCTGCTCGATTACGCCATTAATATTCTCAAGGTGTCGCCTCGAAGCGATTTCAGGAACAACACCGCCAAATTTCGTATGTATATCAATCTGAGATGAAATAATATTTGCAAGCACCTCGCGTCCATCTGCAACTATGCCTACTGCCGTCTCATCACAGCTCGACTCTATTCCCAGTGTAATATGCTTATTCTGATGCATAATCACCTGTCTCCCTCTGCATAATCAGTGCGTCTTCGCCATTGTCCAGATAATACCCTGGACGCACGCCGCACTCCTTAAATCCATACTTTTTATAAAGCCCAATCGCTGGAGCATTGCTCACTCTCACCTCAAGGTTAATAATCGAAACACCGATTTTAGCTACCAGTTCAGCCATCGCCATTACAAGCGCTTCACCGATTCCCTTCCTTCTGAAGTCAGTATTTACAGCTATACTATTGAGGTCAGCCTCATCTAGTACTGTCCATATATCTGCATATCCCATAAATGCCCCTTCATACTCTGCTACAAGTACGAACGCATTGTCATTTTCGAGTATATCGTAGCTCAAAGCTTCTCTGCTCCACGGCAGTGTAAATGTAGCTACATCCAGTTCATATATGTTATCTATATCTCTAGCCTCAGCTAGTCTAATGCTAACATATGGCTTCAGCTCATTCGCTTTCATAATCATCTGAGTTTTCCTATCTTGCTGCTTAGCGTACCCGACTCAAGCCGCATCTCAGCTTCGCTCTTCCTCATATAGTTAGGGATAAGTTCATCGCAAGACACCGTTTCCCCTCTCTCATACTTCTGAAGTGCAAGCTTAGCTACTGAGGCTGCATCTTGATACCGCCACTCTACATCTGCTAATAAATACGCGCCAGAACTAGTGATTTCAGACTCATAGGCATCGATCCCATCTCCAACAAAAACGACCTCAGAACTGTTTAAATCTAGCTTCTGAAGCTCATTCATGAATTCCTCTATCATGTACTGCTTTTCGCTTAAAACCGTTTTGTACCCCTTGTGAGCCCTCTCATAGAGTGCGCCGTATAACTGACCTCTTCTAGCGTTTATAATCGGTGCAAAATATCGAACTGATTCATCTACATGTTCATCTGCTAGTGCTGCCATTCCTTCTAGTGATGACACCGCAACACAAGGTATTTGAAGCATTTCTGCAACTCCTCTTGCTGTAGACACACCAATTCTAATGCCCGTAAAAGAACCTGGTCCAATCGAAGCTGCAACCGCATCTAGGGATGTAGGTCTTAACCCTTCAGACTTAAGACATTCATCAGCGAGGAACATGATATCCTTGAGATGATTCATCTCCTCGTGAGATTTTTTTGATGTGAGCTTGTGGTCTCCATCTATGAGCGCAGCCGAACCGTATTTTCCTGTAGTCTCAATGCTTAGAATATACATCTATAAATTCGCTCCCCTTGCTTGTCGCCATACTCTATCAATATAACCTTTGCTTTATCAGGTACGACATCAGCCACTATATCTGCCCACTCGATTATGCATACACCATCTGCATAAAAGTATTCGTCGGCACCTATATCAAGCAGTTCATCACCACTTGACAATCTATATACATCAAAATGGAAGAGCGGTAATCTACCGCTCTTGTGTTCCTTTACAATATTGAAGGTTGGACTATCGATATTCTCAGTGACCCCGAGCCCTTTGGCAATATACTTAGTCAAAGTCGTCTTGCCAGTTCCAAGATCTCCGATAAGAGCCACGATATCTCCAGGTTCTAGGGTAGAAGCCAGTTCCATTCCAAACGCTTCAGTATCCTGCTCATTATTTATATAAACAATTTGTTCTTGAACACTCATTTCTCGTTATGTACCTACTTACAGCAAAGCTTATATACTGTTGAAGCATATATCTTCGCCATCTTGCTATATGAATCAAGAGAAATTCTCTCGTCCTTCATGTGCATACAGTCGTCTTCCCACGGGAATAGTCCGCCAAAAGCTAATACTCCATCAAAGTGCTTAGCATAAGTTCCGCCACCAATTACAATAGGCTCGCTTTCTAGATCTCCCGAGTAGTCCCTGTACGCTTCCATAAGAGTCTTTACAAAGTCATCCTCCGGATCGACGTATATCGCTTTCTCGTCAGTACCCTTTACGATACCCTGATTAGGACCAAGTACGCTCTCAATACCACCTAGTACAGCTGAGTTCTCGTAAGTAACAGGAACTCTAATATTAAGTTTCATAGTAGCAACTTCATCGTTAATATCTATCGTTCCTACGTTTACTATTACCTTACCCGAAGGAGCGTCTTCAAACCGGCACTCAAGGCGCTCTCCATTGAGATCAAACCCGATATGGTCGTTGTAAAAATCAATGAACTCAGTTACTTCTTCGCCAGCTAATTCTAGCTTGCCCAGAAACTGCATGAGGATGCTGATAGCATTGAGTCCCTTGTTAGGAACTGAACCATGTGCAGCGACTCCGTGTGCTTCAACAGCTAGTGAAGTTCCAGTCTTCTTGGTCGTAACATCGTATCCACTCTCTTCTCTATACGACTTAACGAGTGCAATAATCTCGTCATACTTTGCTTTATCATCCGAAGTGAGTACAGCTCTAGCGTGTGCAGGAACTGCATTTGCTGCAAGTCCACCCTGAACCCTGCTAAGAATAAGCCCTTCCTTCACAGTGTGCTTCTTGAGCTTCTGTGCTATATCAAAAATAAGGATGCCCTTCTCCCCATTGATTACTGGAAAATCTGCATCTGGAGTAATTCCAAAGTCAGGCATAGATGCCACTTCTCTATAGTGAATAGCGCTCTCCTTACCAGTTTCTTCATCGAGCCCAGCAATTAGTTTAATCGTTTTCTTTGGAGTTATACCTGCGTCTTTGATCGCCTTCATTGCAAATAGCGCAGCGATAACTGGTCCTTTATCATCGGCTGTTCCACGTCCGTACATAAAGCCATCCTCGATTACTGGATTGAACGGACCATGCTTCCAATCATCAGATACCGGAACTACATCAAGATGCCCAACGATGCCAAAAGTCTCTTCTCCAGGTTCACCAGGAAAAACAATCTCTCCAACGTAGTTGTCATAGTTATGAACCTCAAAGCCCATGCTCTCACCAAGCTTGAGCAGCTCGACAAGTGATTCCTGAACACCTTTTCCAAACGGATATAGCTCACACTCAGAAGTTCTTACGGGTTCTGACTTTACACTGTCAATTCTTACCTGCTTGGCAAGTTCCTCAATCATCTCAGAATTTGATTTTTCTAAATACTCGATATAATCCATTTCGTTACCTCAATCTACAAAGCTCTATTAAAAATGCAACGCTTCATATAAGCGGCTTTCGCCTACTTAATTTTCTCTAGTGTTTCCGCCGTAGTAGTGTCGTTTGTTACATATAGCGAAATAACCTTTCCAGACTTTATAGTCGACAGGTTTACTGACTTAATAGGATTTCCATCTTTGTCAAAGTAAAACACTCCCGTAGCTCCCCTGACACCTGAAATTTCAGATAATGCCTTTCGTATGTCTTTCGGCTTCTTGGAGTTTGCCTTGTTGATGGCGTTAATCGCCAGCAGGTATGAATCATACCCTAACGCGGCGTTACTCGTAGGCTCGGAATCATTTCCATACTTGTTAGCATACTCAATGAGAAATCTCTGAGTCTCCGCTGTTACTGACTTTGTCGTAGTCTTACCGCCACTAAATACCGAGTCCGATGGGAATACGACTTTTATCTTAGGATGCTTCTTCATCATATTAGCAAACTCTTCGCCATTCCAGTACGAGCTACCTACGAAAGTAATCTTATCCTCTAAGTTCTCCTTCTCTATGGCTGTAAAGAGTTTATCGGACTTCTCAGCTCCAAATGGAAGCATAACTACATCTGCACCTGATGCTTTGATTTTCTTTACTAGCTTTCCAAAGCTTTCAAAATCAACATCTACAGACTTTCTATACACTACAGATGTTAAAGTAGAAGCGGATTCACTATCAGTGCCCTGTTCCAATTCATGTACCTTGGCATTGAATCCTCTTATCATCGCAGTATTAGCACTGTCATTTTTCATCGATATGGTAGCAATCTTTCTAGATCCGAGCACGCTGTATACATATTCGGCAAGTCCTGCACCTCTCTGGGACTCAGTTATCGAAGCTCTAAAATAGTATTTGTTATTTTCAGTAATTAGTGGATTTATCGCTGACGGAGTTATAGTCGGAATCTTTGCAGCCTCAACATACGGAGAGGCAACCATTGAGTTAGCTTCTCCAGCACTACCGATAATAATAGATGGCTTCATCTTGATAAGGTTCTGAATTGCACCTTTTGCCGAATTGATATCAGACTGATTATCAACTTTAACTAGCTTTATCTTAATTCCATTTACATTACCGTAGATGGAATTAGCAAGTTCTATACCCCTAATTTCTTCCTCGCCCTGTTCCTTAAACGCACCAGAGCTAGGCTCATAGATGCCTATTGTTATGGTGTTTTCCTCACCAACTACCTGTTCATCTATGAAGGTCTTTTTGAAATTATCAAAGGTCATGCATCCGCTTAATGCACCTGCTATCATAAACAGCAGTAGCACAGCAGATAATGCCTTAAGTCTCTTCTTATTACTCAATTTTCAAAGCCTCTTTCATCTCTGCCTGTGTTTCAATAGTGTTAATCTTGCCGCGGAGCTTCGCTGCTCCTTTCACTCCTTTAGTATACCATGCGACGAACTTTCTCATCTCTCTTACTGCTGAATATTCATCCTTCAGCTTAATAAGCTCGTCGAGATGCCTGTTCATCATTGCACCTATCTCTTGCACGGTTGGGCGCACTGGAATTTCTTCACCACGAATGGCGGCATTCAATTCTCTAAATATCCAAGGATTTCCCATGGCACCTCTTGCTACCATTACGAAATCACATCCTGTTTCCTTCATCATGCGTATGCCATCTTCACCAGTAAATACATCGCCGTTTCCTATTACCGGAATGGACACAGCTTCCTTGACCTGCCTGATAATGCTCCAGTCAGCTTCTCCTGAATAATACTGCTGGCGAGTTCTACCGTGTACTGCTACAGCAGCGGCACCTGCACTAGATATCGCCTTTGCAACCTCCGGTGCGTTGATAGAATCCTCGTCGAAGCCTTTTCTTATCTTTACGGTTACTGGCTTGCCAGAATTCTTTACAACCGCGTATACTATATCATATACGAGGTCTGGATTCTTCATCAGAGCAGAACCGTCACCGTTCTTTACGACCTTTGGTACGGGACACCCCATGTTGATATCAAGAATTGCATTTGGACGAGAGTTCAGCTCAGATGCCGCATATGCCATAACTTCTGGCTCGCTACCGAATATCTGAACTGCTGTTAGCCCTGATTCTGGAGGTATGTAGAGAAGCTTAGGAGTCTTCCTATCCCCGTAATAAAGACCCTTTGCACTTACCATCTCCGTGCACGTCATAGCCGCCCCTTGCTCTTCGCAAAGACGTCTTGTTACTGCATCTGTAACACCGGCAAGTGGTGCAAGCATAAATGGATTTGGCAGCTCAACCTCGCCAATTAAGTATATACTATCTGACATTAATCATGTCTCTTCCTCTGTGATTTATTTCTCTCGTAGATGAGCACTAATCCGTCAAGAGTTAGCCTCTTTTCAATGACGTCAATGCACTTAACGCCATTTTCGACCATAGGCGCGAGCCCTCCTGTCGCAATGACTTTAATGGTCTCATACTCCTTGCCATAGTTAGAAACGAGTTCTCTCTTCATTCCCTCTACGATATGCTCAGTGAGTCCCATGTGACCATACACAAGTCCTGACTGCATGCTCTCGATAGTGTTCTTGCAAATCATATTGCCAGGAACTTCTAGGTCTACGTGGGGCAGCTTAGCGGTCTGCTCAAAAAGCGCCTTTGCGGATATCTTGATTCCAGGCGCAATCGTACCACCTAGGTACTCACCATCTTCTGTGATTGCACAGAAGGTTGTGGCAGTTCCAAAGTCAATTACTATTAGTGATCCCTTGTACTTGTGGTGAGCTGCGACAGCGTTAACGATTCTGTCAGAACCTATCTGTCTTGGGTCATCACACTTTATCTTGAGTCCAGTCTTTACACCAGTTTCAACAACTAGCGGCGATACGTGTAGGTACTTGTAACACATGTGCTGCAAGGCAAAAAGCAGCGAAGGCACGACAGAGGATATAATTACATCGTCGATGTCCGCAGGGTCAATCCCCTCATGTCTAAACATCTGCTCGACTAAAATCCCATATTCGTCTGCACTTCGCCTGCTATCAGTAGCAAGTCGCCAACTCGTAATGAGCTGCGACTTGCTGAACACGCCTATCACTATATTTGTATTTCCTACATCTACAGCTAGAAGCATTTTATTGATCCTCCATTCTCCTTAGAGCCAGTGCCATAGTTAGACCTGGAATGATTCTGTTTCCGGTAAGCTCTGCGCCGAGAATCTCATTGATTCGCTTTAGTCTGTATTGAACTGTATTGTTATGAATGTTCATAAACTCGGCAGTCTTGTTACTGTTCATTCCTGCATCAAGTACAAAGGTTTCCAGTGTCTCCAGTAGCAACCTACCTTTGTTTAGAGATACCTCTCTCTCAAATGGCTCTAGAAGATCTAGGTAAATCTTTTTGAGCACGCTACCTTGCATCTGAATGTTGATACAGTTGCAAACCATAGACATCTCGTACTTAGTAAATACTCTCTTGTAAGGGAAAACAGTCTCCACATTGTTCCAAGTTTCATTAATCATCTTGAAACCGTCTATTGCGCTGTCTAGTTCCTCAATACCTGTGGAGTGGAAAATTCTTACGTCCTTACGTCCCTCTTTGAGGTCATCGTACATTCTGAGACAATCGTTCTTGAGCTGAATGCCCTTTTCCTCACCTGCATCGGCATAAATCATACCGTAAAATTCATTTCCTTCTATAAGCGGAAGTATTCCGAATCCCGCTTCTGACTTGTACTTCTCGAGGATATCCTGCGAAGCTCTGTTGTTGATTCCATTCGCATAGAACACACTTACAAACTGCTTGCCCTTTAGTCCAGCCTCATCGATTAGAGTATAGCAGAAAGTGAGATCGCCTCTGATAGCAGATTTGATAAACTCAGCTCTTGAATCTCTCTCAGGAGTATACTTCCACATACCCATCGCTAGCTCGATGATTTCTGCGAGCTTCTTGATTTCAGTAGCGGAATAATTATCCTCGTTATCGACAATCATCAGAATATGTTTCTCATTGTTGATATCGATAGTTCCCCAGTATGTTATGACATCGTTAATGTTGACCTGAGTGAATAATGTCGAGTGTGACACATCCATCTTCTTAGCCTGAACTATAGCGTTATCAATAGTCTCTTCATGACGAGTTTCAATCGTTAGAATAGGATTGAACTCAGATGTCATCAAGATAGCCTGGTAATCGTTATTAATAGCCGCCTCTTTGAGCGCACTCTGGAAGTTTCTGTGCTTCTCAAAGTTAAGGAGGTGATAAATCGTGTTATTAAGAATGTTGTCGCTGTAATTGTGTCCGTACAGGATTTTATCTAGCACCTGCTCCATAAGTACTGCATAAGTAGTCTCCTTATCGTCAGGAATAACGGTAATAAGGAGTCCGTTGTCCTCTGCTGTCTTGATTACTTTCGGATCTACCGCTCTTACACCTTCTTCATGCAGGAAGATTACAAGTGTTGCAATCGCCTTCTTGCCGAAGCCAACGACAATACGGCACTGAGCATCAATATCATCCTTGCAGTTCCAGAAATGAGTCAGGACCATCTGCTCCTTAACTCCGTTGCGCTCAATTCCCTTCTCATAATCGATTTCATCGAAAACGGAGAGTGTGCGCACTCTTCTGTCCATCTTTCTTTTGCAGGAAATTACGGTGCTACCCTTGAACGCATCCAAGTTAAGGCAATCTTCTACAGTTATCCTCATATTATTTCTCCTTCAATTACTTTGACTTTGAGCCTACTGCTCGCTGTCAGCTTCCGTATCATTCTTAATCTCGTCATCCGCTGAAACGTCTGCTTCTGACTCATCTTCTGCTGCTTCTATTTCAGTAGCTACAGTAGCTTCATCAGTTGTTGCCTCTGTTTCCTCAGACTGTGCATCTTCAGCTTGTTCCTCTGACTTAGCACTTTCAGCTCCCTCTGCACCCTCTGCAAAAGTAGAATCTTCAAACTTGAGTTCTCCGACTAGAACAGACTGTAATTCTTTGAGCTTCTCTTCTGCCTCTTGTCGTCTTTCTTCCTCAAGCCTCTCGCTTTCCTCTGCCTCAGCTTTGTTCAGCTCTGCAATCTCTTCTTCACGAGCTTTTACATTTTTAGCGAGCTCCTCCGGAGTTACCTTGCCGTCATAAAGGTCATTGAACTGATTTCCATCAAGTGTCTCAATCAGAAGCAGCGCCTGAGCAACTCTCTCAAAAGCTTCATCATTCTCCTTAAGAATTTCAGTAGTTGCCTTATAGCAGCTCTCGAGGATGTGCTTAATCTCAGCGTCGATTTCAGAAGCAGTCTCTTCAGAATAGTTCTGCCTTGTAGAGAAATCTTTTCCCAGGAACACTTCATCGTTAGAGCTGAAGCTTACAGGACCCAGCTTTGAGCTAAATCCATACTTTGTAATCATCTGTCTAGCAATAGCTGTTGCGCGTTCAAGGTCATTGCTTGCACCAGTGCTGATATCGTCTAGCTTGAGCTCCTCAGCAACTCTTCCGCCAAGAAGGTGCTTAATCATATTGATCATATCACCCTTTTTCATAAAGAACTTTTCATCCTCAGGGAGTGACATCGTAAATCCACCCGCCATTCCTCGTGGAATGATTGTAATCTGGTGAACTGGATCTGAGTTAGGTATAGCTCTCATAACGATAGCGTGACCAGCCTCATGGTATGCAGTCAGCTTTCTCTCTGCCTCTGAAATCACTCTCGACTTCTTAGCAGGTCCAGCCATTACCTTAGTTGTTGCTTCCTCGATCTCATCCATTCTAATCTTAGTACCATTACGTCTAGCAGTCAGAAGTGCTGCCTCGTTGACTAGGTTCTCAATATCAGCTGGCGAGAATCCAGGTGTTCTCCTTGCGAGAATCTCAATAGTTACATCATCTGCGAGAGGCTTATTCTTGGTATGAACCTTGAATATTTCCTCTCTAGCCTTAACGTCAGGCATACCGATGACAATCTGTCTGTCAAATCTTCCAGGACGAAGTAGCGCTGGGTCGAGTACGTCAGGTCTATTTGTCGCAGCTAGAATGATGATTCCTGAATTTCCATCAAAACCGTCCATCTCTACTAGGAGCTGGTTAAGTGTCTGCTCACGCTCATCGTTTCCGCCTCCAAGGCCTGCACCTCTCTTACGTCCTACTGCATCGATTTCGTCAATGAATATAATGCAAGGTGCATTCTTCTTAGCCTGATCAAATAGGTCTCTTACACGGGAAGCACCTACACCTACGAACATCTCTACAAAGTCAGAACCAGAAATTGTAAAGAAAGGAACGCCAGCTTCTCCAGCTGTAGCCCTCGAGATGTATGTCTTACCAGTACCTGGGTTTCCTACGAGCAGTACGCCCTTAGGTATTCTGGCACCCAAATTCGAGTATTTTGCAGGATTCTTAAGGAAGTCAACTATTTCCTCTAGCTCTTCCTTCTCTTCCTTTAGGCCTGCTACGTCTTCAAAACGTATATTCTTGCCATTTTCTTTGTATAACTTCGCTCTGTTCTTACCGAACTGAAAAGCCTTGCTGTTGCCACCCTGACTCATCATGAAATAGAACAGGAATCCTAACGCTACCACCATGATAATCGTCGGTAGAAGCGAGAAGAAGTTCACGCTGCTCTGTGGTGGATCACTAGAGAGCTTAAGCTTGCCTTCCTTAACCTGCGGGAACACATAGTTGTTCTCTAGCCAACTGATTTCAACAACTGAAGGCGCATAAGTATATTCCTTATTGCCGTTCTTAAGCGTTGCAGTCATCTTGCGATCTGTTATATTTAATGTCTTATATTTCCCCTTTTCGAGGTGAGTTGCAAATGTTGAGAATTTAACTTCGGTTGTCTTCTTGGCACTGTCTACTCCTTTGTAAAAAAACGCTACCCCGAGGACCACCGCAAATATAACCAAATATATTGCAAAATTCTTAATAAATCTCTTCAATTATCGTACCCCTCATATTTCTTTAATGGTGTTTTTAGTCTAAAATTTGTTATTTTACACAAACTGTCGTGTTATTTTATCATACGAATTAACGCAGTTCAAGAAACAAAACCCGCTCCGAGCTGTTGTCAATCTGATAATTCTGTGAATATTTCCCCTTATTCCTATATCGCTCAGACTTGAACTTTTCGTCTGGTAAAATCCATAGTATTTCACTGCCTATTGTCGCTATTTTTATATCATCTCGCGACGTTCTCGCAACCTTCTCATCTACTAGAAAATCCTGAAGCTTTTTGCTCCCATTTCCAGTTCCTATGTAGTCACCCTGTCTCCTTGTGCGCGTGGTTATCGATAGCATAGAAATAAGAGAAGCCGTGCCTTTGTTAGTATCGAGCCCTTTGGCTTTTGCAAGTTTATCTAGGTCAAATGTCGCATATATCCTTGGCTCGTCTACACTTTCATTTGAACGCACATCACTTTCACTCATTTTTTCAGAGATACTAATAGCACTTAGCGATATCTCCTTACCATATTTTAGCGAATCATCTACTGAAGATCCTTGCATAGCTTCATTTTGCAAAAAAATGAGTCTCTCGTATCTGCGCTCTGCCGTCACTCCGCCTGGAAGATTGTACATCGCCGACGGGTTCTCGGATTCTATTACATCTACGATTGAATTAACAAGCTCATACGTTGGATGAACGCTTTCATCTTCAAGCATAAGGGCTGCAATTCGCCTTTTCAGAGCTTCGTGCATGCCTATTAGCTTATCAATTGCGTATTCATGTGTTCCAGAACGCATAGATTCATATATTTTGGACGCCTTCTGCATCATGAAATCATCATCATAAGCCGCCGCCTCACTAAGCTTAGCAATAGCTTTTCGGATAGAAGGGTTGTATTCACGCTCAAGCTCAGGGAGTAACTCTAGTCTAATCTTATTTCTGCTATAAATAGGTTTTTCATTGCTCGCATCGATATTAGGCTTAAGCCCAAATTCAGATACATAACAGTCAATCTCAGAGCGGCTTACATCAAGAAGCGGTCTTACTACTTCAAAACCGCATTCATCATGCCTTCTAAGAGGAATTCCAGCTAATCCGTGAATGGATGTTCCGCGAAGAATATGAAAGAGCACCGTCTCTACCTGATCATCTGAATTCTGCGCTACAGCAATTTTTATCTTATCCTTAGCGATTCCTTTTTGCTCGATCTCTTCTGCCATTTTTGAGAACGCTTCATATCTAATCTTACGCCCAGCTTCTTCTTCAGATATCTTCTCCCGCTTTGCAAGCTCCTTGCAGTCACATTCAATTAACCTAAATGGCACATCCAGTTCCTCACATATCGACTTGGCATGTTCAGCCTCGACTTCACAGTCAATCGGCCTAATCTTGTGGTTGATATGAACCGCATGGAGCTCCAGATTAAACTGCTCCTTTACTGAGCTTAGCGCATGAAGAAGTGTGAGCGAATCGGGACCTCCCGAAAAGCCGACAATTACCGAGTCGCTATATTCAATTGTTCTACTATCAATTATCTTTTTAATAATTTTGTTCATATAGATCCTGACAAATCCTTATATAACTCTATATCGGAAAATGGGGCTACTTCATTCAAGCAAATAGTGCGCCCCGCCTATCTTCTATTTATCTATTATGTTAAAAAAGCGCTTAGCGTTATCCGACGTAATGCGAGCTGCCTCCTCGTATTCGATTCCCTTGAGAAGAGCCATTCTTCTAACAACATGCTCGATGTATGGAGTCTTATTAGGTCTTCCGCGCTTAGGCTCTGGTGCAAGAAAAGGCGCATCCGTCTCACTCATTATAAACTGAAGCGGAATTCCCTCTAGCACCTCTACTGTTTTTCTAGCATTCTTGAAAGTTAAAGGTCCCCCTATTGAAAAAGTCGCTCCCAGCTTCACGTACTCACGTGCCAACTCTAGCGATCCCGAGTAACAGTGGAGCTGAACTCTCGCATCATATACTAGGTTTCCCTCTTCATCAGGTCTCTTTGGAAAATATTCCTTTCGTGCCTCGCTGAATGCTCCCTCATCGTTGAGGAGATCCATAGTTAGTGCATCAGCCTCTCGCGTATGAATCATGATTGGCATCATCAGGTCATTCGCTAGCCTAATCTGCTTTCTAAAAAGCTCAATCTGCTCTGCCTTAGAGTCTTTGCCATAGTGAAAATCGAGACCTATTTCTCCAATAGCTTGAACTTTAGGGGAAGCCGCAAGCTCTCTTATTATATCTATGTCATCATCGGAGTAGACCAGCGCCTTGTCCGGATGTATTCCTATAGCGGCGTAGCACCATGGGTAATCAGCTGCGTCTTTAATCGCCTGTCTTGAGGACTCAACCGAATCACCGACGTCGATAATAAAATCTACACCAGATTCCTCAATCTCTCTAGCTCGTTCAAGTCTTTCCTCTGCGCTAAACTCTTCATAATTCAAATGGGTATGTGCATCAAATAGCATTTATTTCTCCCTCTATATTGGTAAAAAAGACCTCAAGTCTAAACTTGAGGCCTCACTCGTATTATTTCTTGCGGTTATTTTTCTTTATCGCAACTTTTTCCTGCTCTGTGTTAGAGAGGATTTCGATTTCCTTAGCTACATCAAGTCTTGGGAAAAGCGCATCGCCCTTGTGAACAGTCGCTCCTGCCATCATGCGGAACTCCTCGAGGTCTGACCACTTTGGCTCACTATCTGTGAGTCCGAGCTGCTCTCTCATCCTATCTGAAGTTGTATGCATGTAAGGGATGATTAGAACAGAAATCATTCTGAGTGCTTCTGCAAGATTGCTCATCACTGTATCAAGTTCTGCTTTCTTGCTCTCATCCTTAGCAAGAACCCACGGCATCTTCTCATCGATATACTTATTAGCTCTCGATATAACTGTCCAAATCTCCTCAAGCGCATTGTTGAAGTGGAACTCGTCCATATGAGCCTCAACCTTCGGAGCACAGCCGAGTGCAGTCGCAATTAGGTCGCGATCAAAATCATCCTCAGTCTTAGCTTCTGGAACTACGCCGTTACAATACTTCTCGATCATGGAAACAGTTCTTGATAGTAGGTTTCCAAGGTCGTTAGCAAGGTCGTAGTTGATACGGTTAAGCATGATCTCGTTAGTATATAGTCCATCCTGTCCGAAAGTATACTCTCTAAGTAGGAAGTACTTGAGCGCGTCAATTCCATATCTATCGATTAGAATCTCCGGATCAACGATGTTGCCCTTCGACTTGGACATCTTGCCGCCATCAATTAGAATCCAGCCGTGTCCGAGAACCTTTTTAGGCACTGGCTCATTCATAGACATGAGCATTGCAGGCCAAATAATCGAGTGGAATCTAACAATTTCCTTCCCTACAAGATTTACTCCTGGCCAGTACTTCTTGTACTGCTCATCATCTTCACCAGGGAATCCTAGTGCAGTGATATAGTTTGAAAGTGCATCAAGCCACACGTAGATTACGTGTCTCTCATCAATTGGTACCTTTACACCCCAGTCTAGCGAAGCTCTTGAAATACATAGGTCCTCGAGTCCCTGCTCGACAAATGAAATCATTTCTTTTGCACGAGATTCAGGCTGTAGGAACGTGCCATTTCCAAGTAGCTCAATGAGCTTATCGGAATACTTTGACAGCTTAAAGAAGTAAGCATCTTCGCTCATCTTCTTAACCGGTCTACCACAGTCAGGGCAATTACCTTCAACGAGCTGACTCTCAGTCCAGAAAGACTCGCAAGGTGTGCAGTACCAACCTTCATACTTATCCTTGTAGATATCTCCGTTGTTATACATCTTCATAAAGATATCCTGAACACGCTTCTCATGGCGCTCCTCAGTGGTTCTGATAAAGTCATCGTAACTGATCTCCATCGTCGCCCAAAGTCTCTTGATTGTCTCAACAATCGGATCGATATATTCAATAGGCGTCACGCCAGTTTCCTGTGCGCACTTCGCAATCTTCTGTCCGTGCTCATCAGTTCCAGTGAGAAATCTCACATCATAGCCAGTCAGTCTCTTGAATCTAGCCATAGCATCCGCCATAACTGTACAGTAAGTGTGTCCTATGTGCAGCTTAGCGCTTGGATAGTAAATCGGTGTAGTAATATAAAAAGTGCCCTTGTTTTCCGTCATCGTATTCCCTTTCAAACTCTATAACTTCTGTCAAACGATTGATTTAGTATACGCCGTAATCCTCGTCATCCTCGCCCCAATCAACATCTGACCAATCATCCTCAACAAAAATCTCATCGAAAATCTTCTTGGTAGCAACAACAAGTGTAGCTCCAGCGATTATACCGATACCAGCAATTCTCATGCTAGTCTTAAGCATCTTCTGTCTTCTTGCGATTTTGCCTTCTTCAATTAGAATTGCTTTCTCAGCATCTGTCATACGTCTTCTTCTAGCCATTATATCCTCCTTGCCATCTGGCAATATTTACGCGTGTTACTTCCCTCGATTATATCTAAATACCTTGTTTTTTTCAAGGCGTTTAGATGTGTACTCCTACATTTAGGTATTTTGAATGCAATAAATTCAACTTAAAATTAATATTAATCATACATATGAAAAGGCGACAATCATATCCCAACAACAGAATAGATTATCGCCGTGTTATCTAGTCATTTTAAATAGTAGCCCTAGCCTGCATTTCTCAAAGTAGCTCCGAGAATACTCTTAAGCTTCCCACCTACACAGAATGCAACGTGCAGCTTTATAACATCCCCAAGTACGAATGGAAGTACCGTCAGCTGAAGCACTTTCGTGAACGGAATATTATTTCCAAGATGCACACTCTGCACCACATAGAAATACCCTGCACCGATCACATATATTAGAAGTGTCGCAATCACAAGGCTCGCGTATCTTCTAACATTTGAACTTGATTCATATGCTGAACCAACAGTATATGCAGCCAATATAAACGCCATGATAAATCCGAAGGTCGGAGCAAATACATACTGAGGACCGCCCTTGAGTCCAGCAAATACTGGAAGTCCAACTAGTCCAGCTATTACATAGACTGTAACTGCCATGACACTTAGCCTCTTACCCATAGTTATTCCAATAGTCAGCACAACTAGTGACTGCAAACTTATTGGCACTGGTCCAATCGGAAGAGCAATTGCGGAGCCGATTACCAGCAGTGCTACCGCAAGCCCCACGCTGGTGATGCTGCGTGCATCAAGGCGATGACCACTCTTGTCATGACCTCTGCTAAAATTTCCTTCTGTACCGTAAATATCGTTTTTTCTATCTTGGTTCTTATTCATTTTAACCTTGTCTTTCTTATCAGTTACATGAGGATTTTGCCTGAAACAAACGTCTTCATGCCTGAATCTGTCAAAAGTAAAAGCACTCCGTCCTCACCGACTCCAGCCAGTGTGCCTTCATAGCGCTTATCTGAATCAAATAATATAGTGGAGCCTTTCGCGTATAGGTGTGTGTTTACCTCTAGCTCCATATATTTCATATTGTCCTCATAGCTATTCTTCATGTGCGTAAAGATTTTAATGAGAATGTCCGCAAGCAGCTCGCCCCTATTATATTTAATGCCTTTATAGCCATAGAGAGATGTCATATTGTATAAAATCATCTCGTCCTTAGACTGATTTACGTTGATTCCGAAGCCTATTATTAACTTTGCAACTCTCCCATTCTCAATGATTGTCTCACATAGGATTCCCGCCAGCTTCTTATCACCGATATATAGGTCATTTGGCCATTTCACTTCAGCATCTATTCCGTGCTCAGCGAGCGTTTCACGTATTACTGCACCGACAAGCAATGGGTATACCAGTGTTTCTGCAGGATTTAGGTCTACAGTCAGCACCAATGTCGCTAATATAGAGTTATATGGGGAAGACCACCAGTGTGAGGAGTTTTTACCAACACCCTCATACTGATCCTCAGCAACTATTACCGCTGCCCCGAGCGTATCGCTATGCTCTTTAGCGTATTTATTAGTGGAATCGATATTCTCAAAGTATAGATACTGGAACCCCTGAGGCATAATATCCTCCTGCCCAGTTCTCCTTTCAATCTCAGAAATTAACGCTCCCTCATGCAATCTATCTTTGTGCATTATTCAACCTTATTATCCGCGATGAACCTGTTAACCTCACCCATAAACTCATCACTCATAACCTTTAGAATGTGCTCTAGGTTATCGATTTCCTCTTCAGTAAACCTTTTTGCAAGTCTATCGAGGACTATCGGTATATAGCTGTTCTTCGCCTTATAATACTCGTGAAATTTCTCTGTCTCCTTAAGAATAAACTCACGTTTATCCTCTTTAGACTGAATTTTTTCTATATAACCCTTCTTCATCAATGAAGAAATCTTGTACGCAACATTAGGCGTCGACATCTCCAAAAACTCCGCCAGCTGACTGACTTTAGGGTTCTTCATCGCATGAATAACCTCTAATGTAAATGTCTCAGTCGCCGTCAACTCATTTTCCTTGCTTCCGCCATTTACAAACATATGCTTATACAGGTTCAATTTGAACTTCTCGTATACTTCTGCAAATACCTCTGTAAGCATTTAATAAATCCGCCTTTCTTCGCTATGGGGATTAAAGTTCTGGCGTTCTACATTATGGCAAATGAAATCTCACAAGACATCGCCTTCTCACCGTCAACGAGAATGTAGCCTTCTCCAAATCCTATTTTCCCACTTCTTTTATTGATTGCGCAGTGGATTTCCAGCTGATCTCCGGGAACAATTTTCTTATAAAATCTTGCTTTCTTGATTCCTGCGAGAAATGCATTTGCGCCTTTCTCCTGGTCAATCAAAACCGCAACCGCACCGACCTGGCCCACTGCCTCTACTTGAAGAACTCCTGGCATTACAGCATCTTCCGGAAAATGTCCTTGAAAAAACGGCTCATTGCCACTCACATTTTTAATCCCTACAGCCTTATTCCCCACTTCAAGTTCAATGATTTTATCCACCATGATGAATGGATATCTGTGCGGTAAAATACTTCTCACTTCTTCGTGTGTTAATTTCATTCGGTCCACCTCTTTACCACTATTGATGCATTGTGCCCACCGAACCCGAGAGAGTTCTTAAGCGCATAGTTAATTTCCGCTTCCTTATATCTATTAACTGCAAGGTTGAGATCACATGCATCATCTGGATACTCATAGTTAATAGTCGGCGGAACTATACCTGCTTGCATTGAAATGATAGTCATCGCTAGCTCCGTTGATCCTGAAGCTCCGAGCAAGTGTCCGATCTGCGACTTTGAAGAAGAAACGAGAACGTCTCTATAGCCTTCGCCAAAGGCACGCTTAATGGCTGCTGTTTCATACTTGTCATTAAGAGGAGTCGAAGTTCCGTGCGCATTGATATAATCTACATCACTTGTCTTGATTCCAGCATCATCAATTGCCTGAGTCATAGCCAACGCAGCATATTTACCGTCCTCGCATGGTGCAGTTATGTGGTTTGCATCGCAAGTATCACTGTAGCCGACAATTTCCGCAAGGATGTTTGCCCCACGCTCAACAGCATGTTCATACTCCTCGAGAACTAGAATTGTCGCCCCCTCACCCATTACGAAGCCATCTCTCTTCTTGTCGAATGGAATCGATGCTCTGTTTGGATCACGAGAGAGAGATAGTGCTTTCATAGAAGTGAATCCGCCTACTGATAGTTCAGTAATAGGAGCCTCACTACCGCCAGCAAACATAATGTCTGCATATCCATGCTTGATATGACGATATGCTTCACCAATGGCATTTGTTGCGCTCGAGCAAGCTGTAACCGTTGCCTGGCACGAACCATGTGCATTTAGGTCTATCGCTATATTACCCGCAGTAAGATTTATGATTGCCATAGGGATATAATACGGAGACACCTTGTCGAATCCACGAGACAGCCCCTTGCTGTGTTCAGACTCGATCGTGCTGATTCCACCAATTCCAGAAGCTACGAAAACTCCGGCTCTTTCTTCTGACAAATATTCTCTTGTAAGATTAGCATTTTCCAAAGCTCTTCTGCCGGCTATTATACCAAATTGAGTGACTC
>ERZ773099.947-NODE-947-length-22400-cov-6.961915_pt1 | contig 22400 bp, 31 predicted proteins | sample MGYA00511120_ERZ773099 | MGnify/ENA primary metagenome ERZ773099 (study PRJEB29015, sample SAMEA2738012) | human oral metagenome | biome: human oral; feature: human-associated habitat; material: dental | place: China | collected 2104 ...
TTAGATGGAGATAACAGAAATTTTGAAATAGATAATTTAAAAATTATATCCAGAGGAGCATTATTAATTCTGAATGGGAGATATAGACATGTTTTAAAAGATAAAGAATTAATGAGATCATGTGTAGATTTGAGCGAATTAATATATGCGTTAAGTAAGAAGAAAAAGTAGGAGGATAGAAGAATGTTAGGAAGAAATAGTCAAAAATTTATTGATGCTTCAATTATAATAGCCGAAATAGAAACAAATGGATACAAAGGCGGAGATTCTCAAGAAGGTGGGTTTGTAGAGGTGTTATTAAATGATATATCGGCTACAAATTGGAAAACAACCGTAGTACAAGACTATAAAACTTGCGAATTAGGAAATCTACAAAATATAAGAATTGTATTCAAAGGAGATAGTGAAATAAGAAATTTTCATAAGATAATAAGTCAATGGAAAGAGTATTTAGATTATCAGTTAGGAGTTAACGAGGAATGATGCAAGAATTTATTAACGGGGATTGCATGGAGCATTTAAAAAATTATCCAGATAATTATTTCGATTTAGCAATAGTTGACCCACCTTATTTTAACGGGCCAGAAAAAAGAAAATTTTACGGTAGAAAAATAAGCCCTATTGGAGTTCAAAGAATTTACACATCAACAGATAGTTGGGTACTCCCAACAAAAGAGTATTTTGACGAACTATTTAGGGTAAGTAAGCATCAAATAATTTGGGGTGTAAATTACTTTTCAAAAATATATAATTTCGGGCCAGGTAGGATAGTTTGGGATAAGGTCAACGGAAAATCAAGTTTTAGCGACTGTGAAATAGCCTACTGCAGCTTACACAATAGCGTAAGAAAAGTAACGTATATGTGGAATGGGATGTTTCAAGGCAAATCAATTGAAGAAGGACATATCCAACAAGGCAATAAAAAGTTAAATGAAAAACGAATACATCCAACTCAAAAACCAGTGAAGCTCTATCGTTGGATAGTCGATAAATATTGTCAATCAGAATTTAAAATATTAGACACACACGTTGGTAGTGGGAGTAGTTTAATAGCATTTAGAGAAGCTAACTTAAATTATGTAGGGTTTGAAATAAATACAGAGTATTTTGAGAAAGCGAAAGAGAGATTAGGAGGTAACAACAATGAGTAAAGAAAAAAGATATATTTTAAAAGTGTATTTTCACAACGGAGAAAAATTAGAAACTGAAGCAACACAAACTGAATTAGATGAGTTATATGATTTATTTTTTGATACTGAAAAACAAGGATTTTGCACTGCGGGAGATAATAAGTTTGATATAAGCGACGTCGAAAGATTTGCTTATAGAGAGATAGAGGAGAATAACAATGAAATGGAATAAATTAATAACGAGAAAGATGACTGAAGATGAAGTGGAAATTTATGGAGACAAATATGATTTTATGTGGGATGGAAAGTTACCTGAACTTGGCGAAGAAGTACTAGTCACTTTCCCTTTGCCTTCAGGGAAGTTTGTTGATACATATATCGATACATGGGAAGAAATTGGAGATGGATTAGGTTTTGAAAATACGGATGCAGACGTAATATATTGGACTGAATTACCGAAATTTAAAGGAGAATAAAAATGAAGATTGAGAATTTAAAAGAAGTTAATATTTTAACACAACATATTAACGGGATAGAAGAATTTATTGATAGGTGCAATAATAATTCAAAATCTATTGAGATAGGAACTGGGACGTTTATCTTGGGAATAAAAAAAGGCCAAGAACATGAAATAATAAACGTGTTAGAAAAGATTAAAAGTAACATGATAGAACAACTAAAAGAGTTAGGAGTAGAAGTATGATGACGGATTGTGAAAAGATTGGAGAATATACAATAGATGACGCAAAATTTTTTTTAAAGAACTACAAAAACTTACAGATGGAATGTAACGACTTCTTATTGAATGCTTATCAACCAGCAGATAAGAACGAGGTTAACACACAAAAGACTGGTAGGGAAAATGAGAGGAATATAATTAAAAAGCTTGATAACAAGGTATATCAAGAAAATAGACGGGTTCTGAAATGTATTGAGCAGTTTCTAAAATCTCTAGATCCCGAGAGTTACAGAATTATATATGCAAAATACTTTAATCGAATGAAAAACTATGATATTGCTAGTAAATACCATATGGATATTTCCACGGTTAAAAGGATTGTCAAGAGATTAATGGACGATTTTTTAAAAATTTTAAATAATTTCTAAAATGATGAGCCCAATGAGCCTTTTTTATGTGCTAAAATGATAGTGTGGGAATTTTAGGTAAGGTAATTTTTTCAGAAATTTCCTTTAATAATTTTTATTTTTAGATACAGAAACGCAAGCAGTAAGATAGTTAATCCTTACCTAAAATTCCAATAATAACCTAACATATTTTTTAAGACAGTCGAGAGATTGTCTTTTTATTTTGTCAAGAAAGGTGGTGGAAAGTTGGCAAAATTATCAACTAAACAAAAAGACTTTGCTGATGAGTACATCATTTGCGGGAATGCTACTCAAGCGGCTATTGAAGCTGGATATAGCGTTAATTATGCAAAATCTCAAAGTCACAAATTGTTGGTAAATGTTGGTGTTAAATCCTACATAGACGAACGACTCAAAGAGATAGAATCGGCAAAAACAGCAACGCAACAAGAAGTGCTTGAGTATTTAACCTCAGTAATGAGAGGAGAGCATAAAGAACAAACGCTTATAGGACGTGGTCAGGGATTTCAAGAGATCACTAATATATCAGTAAGTGCCAAAGACAGATTAAAGGCTGCCGATATTCTCAACAAGATTCATATGGCGAGGGAAGAGAAGAGTGCTACCGCCACTGAAAATATTGTAATTGTGGATAGGTGGGAAGATGAGTAAGTTTGATGTGCAAAAGAATGTAAATCCGCATTTCAAACCGGTGTGGCTGTCTAAAGTACCTTACAATGTGTTAAAAGGTGGTAGGAACAGCTTTAAATCATCTGTAATAGCATTAAAATTAGTAAAAGATATGTCGAAAATGATTGCTAAAGGTGAAAAAGTAAATGTTGTAGTAATTAGGAAAGTAGCAAATACAATTCGTGATAGTGTCTTTAACAAGATTAACTGGGCGATTAGTATGTATGGTTTAACAAATTCATTTAAAAGCACAGTATCACCGTTTAAAATCACACATAAAGGAACTGGATCTAGCTTTTATTTCTATGGAGCAGACGATTTTCAAAAGTTAAAATCAAATGATATTAATAACATTATTGCTGTGTGGTATGAGGAGGCTGCCGAGTTTGACAACCAAGAGGAGTTTGACCAAACAAACATTACATTCATGAGGCAGAAGCACCCGTTAATACCATTTGTTAAGTTTTACTGGAGTTATAATCCACCGAGAAATCCTTATGCTTGGATTAATGAGTGGAGTGAGGGGATGAAAACAGTTGAGAATTACCTGGTGCATGAATCAAGTTATCTGAATGATGAATTAGGTTTTGTAACCGAGCAAATGTTGGCAGATATTAACCGAATTAAAGAAAATGATTTTGATTATTATCTATATATTTATTTAGGTAAACCAGTGGGAATAGGAAATAATGTTTATAACATGGCTTGCTTTCATCCATTACAGGAATTACCAGACAAAGATAAGATTATAGGAATATCTTACGCGTTAGATACAGGACATCAACAGAGCGCGACAGCGTGTGGAGCTTATGGTATTACAGCCAAAGGAAATGTTATCTTATTGGATACTTTCTATTATTCACCTGCTGGAAGAAGTGTTAAAGCTGCACCCAGTGATTTAACTATTATGATTAATGATTTCATCAGTAGAGTTCAAGATCTCTACAATGTGCCAACTATTAAATTAACAATAGATAGTGCAGAGGGAGCGTTAAGGAATCAATATTTTAAAGATTTCGGGGTTAGATGGAACCCAGTTGCTAAAAGAAAAAATCAAACTATGATAGATATGGTTATAAGTTTATTAGCTCAGGGAAGATTTTTTTATTTGGATAACGAAAATAATAAGATTTTCATTGAAGAGCACAAAATGTACAGGTACGATGAAAAAACAATTAAGACACCTGAACCGAAAGTAATTAAAGAAGATGACCACACAGTCGATGAATTTAAGTATTTTGTTTTGGACAATGCAAAATTATTAGGATTAAAAGTATAGGAGAAAGAAATGAAACTTATACAGATTATTAAGAATTTTTTTAAAAGGAGCAAGTACACCATGCAAGGTAGTTTAACAAGCATATTAGACCATCCGAAGATAGTTGTATCTTCAGAAGAATACAATCGAATAAAGAACAATTTAACATACTTCCAGAGTAAGTTTAGCGATGTTACCTACCTTAACACGGACGGAGAACAGCGCACAAGGAAGTTTAATCATCTACCACTTGCAAGAACGGCATGTAAGAAAATAGCGGGGTTAGTATATAATGAACAAGCGGAAATATCAGTTGATAATGAATCAATTAACCAATTTGTTAACGATATTCTTTTAAATGACAGATTTAACAAGAATTTTGAACGATATCTTGAAAGTTGTTTAGCGTTAGGTGGAATGGCAATGCGACCATATTTCGATGGGAAAACAATTAAGGTTGCTTTTATTCAAGCACCTGTATTTTTACCGTTGCAAAGCAATATGCAAGATGTAAGTAGTGCAGCTATTGTTACTAAGTCGGTTAAAAGCGAAGGTAAAACAAATAAGTACTACACACTAATTGAATTTCATGAGTGGAACGATGACGACTTAACGATTACTAATGAGTTGTATAAATCAAATAGTGCTGATACAGTAGGTAGTCAAACGTTGTTAAGTGAATTATATGAAAATTTGGAAGAAAACATTGTGATTAAAGGATTAAGTAGACCGTTATTTACTTACTTAAAAACACCAGGAATGAACAACAAAGATATTAATAGTCCATTGGGATTATCAATATTCGATAATGCGAAAACAACAATTGATTTTATTAACAGGACTTATGATGAGTTTATGTGGGAAATTAAGATGGGACAGCGTAGAGTTGCCGTTCCAGATGGTTTAACAAACATGACATTTCAACAAGGTAAAGATAATAAATTCGTTACAAAACGAAGATTTGAAACTGACCAAAATGTATTTGTTCAAATAGGTGGTGGACTTGACGATAATAAAATCGTTGATTTAACTACACCTATTAGAGCAGATGATTATATCAAAGCTATTAACAAAGGATTAGCAATGTTTGAAATGCAAGTAGGTGTCAGTGGTGGAATGTTTAGTTTTGATGGTAAAACGATGAAGACAGCAACAGAAGTAGTTAGCGAAAACTCTGATACTTACCAACTAAGAAATAGTATAGTATCATTAGTCGAACATTCAATCAAAGAACTTGTAGTTTCAATCTGTGAGTTAGGAAAAGCACACGGAATTTACCAAGGGGAAATACCTAAGTTAGAAGATATTTCAGTCAACCTAGATGATGGAGTGTTTACTGATAGAAATGCAGAACTTGAATACTGGACTAAAGCATTAGCAAGCGGAATTGTTAGTAAGCAATTTGCTATTTCAAAAGTGTTAGGAGTAACTGATGAAGAAGCTGGCAAAATGTTATCTGAAATTAATAATGAAGCACAACCAGACCTTGAAAGAACTGACGAGGTAATATATGGAGATAAAGAATAATGATGGTAAATATTGGGTAAAATCAAAAGAAGTTGAAAAATTGTACCACGATTTAACGATGCAGATGATGAACAATATTATCAGGAGATTAAAGCAACGTGGGACGGCTGATTTAATTGATAATCCATATATTTGGCAATTAGAAAAATTAAACGATATGCACCTATTAACAGAAGAAAGTGTAAGAGATATTTCAAAACAAACAGGGATAGCAGAGCAAGTGTTCAGAGATGTAATTGCTAACGAGGGGTATAAGATTTATCAAGATAGCCATCAACAATTGGCACATGCTTTAAAAACTAATGTTAAACCTAATCCGTTAGTTCAAGATAGTTTGAACTCGTTAGCAAAACAGACAATGTTTGAACTTAATAATCTAATTAATACAACAATGCCGAAAGCTCTACAAAATAATTATAAAAAGACTTTAGAGAGTGCGGTTGCTAGTGTAGTGTCTGGTACAAAGTCGCACAATAAAGCATTATCAGAAGCGGTTTTAAAAATGTATGAGCGAGGATTTACAGCCTTTAGAGATAGAGGTGGGAAAATGTGGACTGTAGAGCGTTATGCACAAACGGTAATACGCACAACGACATTTAGGACTTATCGAGAAATGAGGGAACGCTCCGCAGATGAATTAGGAGTGGACACATTTTACTACAGCGCTAAGTCAAGTGCTAGAGAATTGTGTGCACCTCTACAACATCAAATAGTAACTAAAGGAGTAGCACGAACCATTAAAGGTGAAAGAGTGCTGAGTTTGCCAGATTATGGATATGGTAGTCCTGGTGGTTGTTTAGGAATAAACTGTGGACACTATCTGACACCTTTTGTAGTTGGTGTGAATTATAAACCTGATTTACCTGATTATTTAGAACACTTATCAGAAGCAGAAGCTAAACAAAACGCACTTGATAAAGCAAGATTAAAAGCATTTGATCGCGAGATTAGAATTAACAGAGATAAGCAAAAGCTAATAAGAAATTTAGATGATAAAGAAGCTTTACGAAAGTTGAAACTGAGAGAAAAAACTCTTCTAGGTGGGCGTAAGAATCTTATAGAAAAGAATCCCACAGTAGTTGGTAAGTATCCTGCTAAAAATGTTGAAGATAAGCCGAAAAAGGTGTATAATAAAGATAAGAGAGATTATAAAGTTTTAAATATTTCTCAAATTGAGAAATTACAGAAAAATAGTGATACTGTATATAATAAATTCACTGATAAAGAATTGAAATCTTTAAAATCTTATACACAAGGCGGCTATCAACAAATTAATGATTATTTAGTTGGTGATGAATACTATAAACGTGGGGAAGATGTTAAAAATATTAATTCTGCCATTAGAAAGTTTAAGTTAGATAAAGATTTGATAACTTTTAGAGGTACAAAAGCTAAATATTTTAAAGGCGTTAGTGAAGGGGATGTTATTTCAGGTAAAGTATTCTATTCAACAAGTTTAGATAAAGATCAAGCAATGGCTTTCTATACTGACATAAAAGATTATTACGAAGAGGAAGCTAAGTTTTTAGAAATTCACGTCCCTAAAGGTTCAAAAGCTTTGTATATTGGCGCAAATACAAATTACGAAGTTAACGAAAAAGAATTGTTACTTTCTAACAAGTTGAAATATAAGGTAAAAAAAATTGATGGTGAACGAATGATTTTGGAGGTGCATAACGATGAGTAAAAAGAAATTATCAGAAGTTGAATTTAAAAGATTTAGCTATTTGCGACACATCCCTAATTTTAATAAAACAGAAGGGGAATTTGAAGAATACTGCCAATTTGCTAAAAAGGTAGGGCTTCCAAAACCTGATAGAAATTCAAAAGTAAGACCGTTACACGAAAATAAAGCACTTAGTAAATAATACTAGGTGTTTTTATTATGTAATTTTTCGTCCTAGACATGACGTTAAAAGGTCTTTTTATTATGCCTTGCACGGTGTAACAGTGCTAAATAAAGTCTAAAGGACGTAAAACGAAAGGAGCTTAAATTATGAGCTTAAAAAGAGAAATGTTGGTTGAAGCAGGGGTAACAGATAAAGATGCGATTGATAAAATCATGCAAGCGTACGGTGCAGGATTAGAGAACGCAAAAAATCAAGCGAAATCAGAATTGACTGCTGAAAATGAAACATTAAAATCACAACTTGAATCACAAAAAACTCGATTAGAAGAATTAACTAAAAGTAACGATGTTAATTCAGATGCTAAGCAAGCGTTAGAAAAATTACAATCTGAATTCGACCAGTTCAAAGTTGATAGTGATAACAAGTTGGCTCAAATAAATAAAACAAATGCTATTGCACTAGCATTAAAAGATGTTAAGGCACATGATAGCGATGTTCTAATGAAGCTTATCGATGTAGATAAGATTGAGTTAGGTGAAGATGGAAAGCCTAAACTTGATGAGGTAGTTAATTCGTTAAAGGAAAGTAAACCTTTCTTATTTGAACAAGAACAACAAGCGAACACACCTCAAATTTCAGTAGGTGGCAATCCAAGCGGAACTGGACAAAATACAAAAGATCCATTCCAAGCAATCATAGATTCATATAAATAAAAAGGAGAAAAATAAATGGGAACAGAAAATAATAAATTACCTGCTCGACATTACGAGAAACAATATAAACAATTATTATCAACAGTTTTCGATGCAACGAAAGCTTTTAGTGGTGTTTTAGCACCTTTACAAACAAAAGATGGGGTGCAACAAAATGCTACAGCATTTACAGTTAAAACCAACAATACTCCAGTAGTAGTAGGGACGTATAATACCGATGCAAATACAGCATTTGGAACAGGAACTGGAAAAGGAAGCAGATTTGGGGAGTTAAAAGAAGTAATTTATGGAGACACAGATGTGCCATATGATTATACTATGACAATCCACGAGGGGATTGATAAATTTACTGTGAACAATGATTTAGATGCTGCAGTAGCTGACCGTTTAAAATTACATTCAGAAGCTCAAACACGCGATATGAATAAACGTACCGGAAAATTCTTGTCTACTAATGCCGGAAAGACAGAAACTTTAGCTGATCTAAAAGAAATTACAATTCAAAAACTATTTAATGCGATTAATGTTTATAAAACTAATACTGAAATTAACGCTCCGATTAAAGCATATTTAAGACCACAGTTGTATAACGCCATAATTGATATGATGTCAACGACTTCTGCCAAAGGATCAAGTGTATCGGTAGATGAAAATGGCATGCACAAATATAAAGGTTTTGTGTTAGAAGAAACTGCTGAACAATACTTTGAAAACAATGTAGCAGCAATTTTTGCACCAGATGAAATTGTAATTCCATTTGTAGGAATTGAAACGGCGAGGGTTATTCCTACAGAAGATTTTGACGGAGTCAAACTTCAAGCTGCGTCTAAAGGTGGAACATTTTCTTTAGACGACAATAAAAAAGCTATTATTAAAGTAACAAGCGCTGGACCATTAGCATAGGAGGATTAAAATGAGAAAATATACAGTTAACGTAACGTTTACAGATAAGAATACTTGGGAAACTTTTAAAAAAGGATCTATTGTGGAATTAGAAGAAGATAGATTTACAGAAATTGTAAAAGTCTTAGGAGAAGACGCTTTGACTAAAGTCGAAGAAGAACCAGTTGAAGAAGATCCAGTAAAAAAATCTGGACGAGGAAAAAATAAAGAAACAGAAGAGGTTGAGTAATTCAGCCTCTTTTTAAGGAGGTTAAACAATGAATTATTTAACTTTGGATGAATATAAAAAACTAGGTTTTGTAGAAATTAAAGATTTTTCAGATTTAAGGCAAAGAGCAGAAATGGCAATTGACTTGTTTACAAATTATTTTTATCAAAATAACAATTTAGAAGATGATATTCCCCCTAGAAAAAAAGCAGTTAAACTTGCTATTGCTAATCAAATACGTTATTTAAATGAGTCCGGCATTCTCACTGCCGAAGATAAAGTAACGTTTAATAGCGTAAGTATTGGACGTACCACTTTTAATTATGGGAACGAAAACAACGCTAACCAAGAAGCTAGTAAGCTTAATTTATCTTTAGACACTATGAACTTACTTAAAAGTGTAGGATTTGGTTATAGAGGAGTTTTTTATGATAGATAAAAGACTTCTTAAAGATTCTATTTCGGTAAGTTTAGCAGGGGAAAAAGATAGTTGGGGGAAAGTTAAATATCAACAACCTTTCGAGGTTGAAAATGTTAGATTTGATAGAAGTACAATAGATAAGTCAATAAACACTCAAAGTTTAACTAACATTTCAAGGCTAAAATCGGGGACTATTTTTATTTATCCAAAATATTCAAACGTTGAGGTTGATGATAGTTGGCTACAAGCCAAAATTAATGATTATCACGGAGAATATAAAGTAATTGGGATAGAGACTAATTACTTTAGGAGTAAGGTATTTTCCTATGAATTAACGGTGATTTAATGAGTTTAAAAGTATCATACGATTTAACACCATTAGAGAAAAAATTTGGTCCAGGCAATGTGAAAAACGCTAAAACCATGGTAGCTAATCAAATAGTAATAGACAGCGATAAATACGTCCCAAGCGATGGGAAAGGGGTATTAAGAGCTAGTGGCCATGCTAGTAATGGCGCAGCTATTTGGAACACTGTCTATGCTAGAGCGCATTTCTATGGTACTAACGGTATAGTAACGTTTAGAAAATATACTATTCCTGGAACTGGCAGTAAGTGGACCGAAAAAGCTTCTGACGTTAATATGGGGCGTTGGGAAGAAATAGCTAAGAAAGGATTAGGGATAACATGATAAATAATGATTTTCAAGAAGTACTTTGTGGTTATTTAAACTCATTAAACTTACCTCTAAAAGCAAGGTTGGATTACTTTAATGAATCAGACGATTTAGTCATCAATCTGATCTCTGGAGGGAAAGTGGAACAATTATACATGGACGGCTCGCAAGAAATTAGTTTGCCTTTTGAAATTGCTGTGAAAAGTCAAGACAATCAAAAAGCAAACTCAATAATGTGGACTATCCACTCTGCTTTATCTGAATTTAATTTACAATTACCTAGTTTAAATGGTTCTTATCAATTTTTAAGTCTTGAAGTTGGTAAGCCAGCCATAAATGGAAGAGATGAACAAGACTTTTTTATTTACACATTAAATATAATATCAAAATTAGAAGTATAAGGAGAAAACTATATGGCAAGACAAAAAAACGCGCTGAGAAAACATTTTATAGCACCATTTAATCCAGCTAACCCAACAACGGAACCGGAAAAACAAGCGTTTAAATTATTGGCGAAATACATAAAAACAGTTAATGATGAAACAGATGAAGATACAGACGATGTAGCATGGTACGACGGCGACGGCACACCTCAAGAACAAGTTAATTCTGTTAAACCGGGATATTCTTTCGAGGGCGATTTTGACATTGAAGACGAAGCACAAGCATTAATTGCTGGGTTAAAATACAAAGTAGGAGATGAAAGAAAGGTTTGGTTTAAAGTAGTGTCTCCAGACAATAAGAAACAATGGACAGCGGTTGCCAATGTATCAGGAATCAAAACTGGAGAAGGCGATGCGAATGAGTATGAAAAATTTGAAGTAACAATTAAATGGATAACTTTACCGAAAGAAACGCCGGTAGCATAATTTAGGAGGTAAAAAAGCATGGTAGTAATTAAGAAGTTTGAAAATACAATTCCGATTGATTTTGGAGAGTTTGAGTTAAGATTTGTGGCAAGTGATGAAAATTTGCAAAATCTAGTTAAGTTGAGTGAGAAAGCTGATAAAGCAGAAGAAACATTCAAAAATTTAAAAGGAACAATAGATGATTTAAAATCTATTTTAGAGTTTACAAAAGAGTTGTGGATTGAATTATTTGATGAAGAGACCTTTATTAAAATTTACGAGCACTGTAATAAATCAACTATTCCAACTTTTATTGCTTGTATTCAAACAATTAGGGGGTTAGCAGTCGAAATTCCTAATTTGGTGAATGAGAATACGTTAACTAAATATCTGAGCAACTAACCATGCTTGATTTATCTCACAAATTAAAAGATGAATTAATCGTTGGTAGTGAAAGATATGAGCTAGATTTATCTTTCGACAATGTGCTAAGGGTGTTTGATATGCTGCAAGATGAGGAAATCTCAGATGAATTTAAACCTTATCTTGCCCTTGTTATTTTCACCAAACAAGAGCTTGATAATTTCACAAAATATAATTTTGAAGATATAGATACTATCTTAAAAGAAATTTTTCAAGAGCATATTGAAAACGAAAAACTCAATTCTATTGAATATGATTTAGCAGGGAACCCTATGCCGGAGCACAAAGGAGAGGAAGAGGAGCAATTATATAGTTTGAAATTCGATTCAGATTATATATTTGCTTCTTTTTTTCAGGCTTACAACATAGACCTAATTGAGCAACAAGGTAAATTACATTGGAAAAAGTTTAATGCACTATTAAACGGTTTGCCAGACGGAACAAAGTTTGTAGAAGTTATCAAAATTCGTTCTTGGAAACCAAGTAAGAGTGATAGTTCGGAATACAAGGACCACATGAGAAAACTTCAACGCTTATATGAGCTTCCTATCGATGATTAAAATTTAAAAAGAAAGGAGGTAAATATATGGCAGAGGGTAAAGTTAAAATAGATGTCAACCTTAATGAGAAAGGTGCTACCGCTGGCATAGGTCGGTTGAAAGGAGCATTAAACGGTCTTGAAGGAGCCGGAAATAAAGTAGGTTCTGTTTTTAAAAGTGTGTTAGGTGCTAATTTAGTAAACTCAGCTATTGTTGGGAGTATTAGGGGGATATCTAACAGTGTCAAAAGCATGACTAACGAATTAAACAGCTCTGCGAAAGCGTGGAAGACTTTCGAAGGTAATATGCAGATGATAGGTAAGTCTGCAGATGAAATTGCTCAAGCGAAGTCTGTTATGCAAGATTACGCTACTAAAACTATTTACAGCGCTTCTGATATGGCTTCTACCTATTCACAATTAGCAGCAGTAGGGATAAAAGAGACTGATAAGCTTGTAACTGGATTTGGTGGTCTTGCAGCTGCTGCAGAAAATCCACAGCAAGCAATGAAAACTTTAAGTACGCAAGCCACTCAAATGGCGGCTAAACCGAAAGTAGCATGGCAAGACTTTAAGTTAATGATGGAACAAACTCCCGCAGGAATGGCAGCCGTTGCTAAAGAAATGGGGATGTCATTATCACAATTAGTTAAAGGTGTTCAAGACGGAACTGTTAAAACAGAAGACTTTTTCAACGCGATAAAGAAAGTTGGGAATAATGATCACTTTTCAAAAATGGCGACACAGTTTAAAACTGTAGACCAGGCAATTGACGGAGCAAGAGAATCCTTAGCAAATAAATTAATGCCAACTTTTGAAAAGTTCAATAAGTTTGGGATAAAGGCTATTGTAGGAATCACAGATGCGTTAGAAAAGCTTGATTTTGGCGCGCTAGCTGATAAAGTCGGGAAATTCCTCGATGGGATAGATATTGAGGGGATAATCAACGGAATAGCATCCTCAATAAGAAATGTGGTAACAGTAGCAAAAGAATTATGGAAAGGATTAAACGATAGCGGAGCAATTGGTGCAGTTATTAGTGCATTTAAAAACATTAATGGGGCAATTAGCAACGTTATTAAAACTTTAGCAAATAGCGGGGTAATAAGCACAGTAGCGCGAGCTTTTGGGGTATTAGTTAACGTAATTGCTAGAGTTGTTAGTGCTTGTGCAAAATTTATCGCATCTTTACCACCAAGTGTTATTAGCGGCATTGCGTATGCTTTACTAGCAATAGTGGGTTCGTTAAAAGCTATTAAGTTAGCAACAAAAGGTTTAAATTTTATTAAAAGTTTAAATCCTTTTAAATTGTTTAAGAAGAACGCTGTTAGTACTTTAGAAAGTGCAGGTAAAGGAATTAGTAAATCTGTTGAAGGGATAGGTAAAGGAGTTCAAAAAGCTTCTCAAGGTCTTGGAGATGGAATAAGAAAAGCGCTGCAAGGAGTCAGTTCGGTAATTCGTTCTTTGGGAACTGCTGTTGCAACGGCTTCTAAAGGGATTGGAACTGGATTAGCGATAGCATTTAGAGGTTTAGGTCAAGCTATAGCAATAGTACCACCAACTACGTGGTTGGCTTTAGGAGCAGGAATTGCATTAGTTTGTGTAGGACTTGCGCTTTTAGGAACTCAAGGTGATGGAGTTGTTAAGGTCTTTCAGGCTTTAGGAAGCGCCGTGTCACAAGTCATTATAGCTTTAGGTGCCGGATTATCTTCAGTTCTTGCATCTTTAGGAAGCGTAATTCAATCGTTTGGAACGGCAATTCAAAGTGTAGGTAATGGAATACGATTAGTATTTGAAGGAATAGGAACAATTATCCAATCGGTAGGTATCGCTATTAAAGGGACTTTAGAGGGTCTAGCTTTAGCATTTACTGGATTTGGTAATGGGGTACGACTTGCTCTTGAGGGTGTGGGTAGTGTTATTCAATCAGTAGGCACTGCTATTAAATCAGTACTTGAAGGTTTAGGTACCGCATTTGAAAAGTTCGGTACCGCCGTAAAAACTGTGTGTGAAGGTGTAAAAACAGTAATTGATAGCATAGGTGATTCAATCAGAAAAATTCTTGATGGGGTAGCGAACGTTATTAAAAGCATCGGAGAATCAGCAGAAAAAGCTGGAAATGGATTCAGATTATTTGCCGAAGGGGTGAAAACTCTAGTTGATTTAAATTTAGGTGATTTGGTCGCTACTTTAACTGCAACTGCTTTAGGTGTGGGGAAAATTTCTGCACACGCAGGAGAAATGACTACAGCAGGAACCGGAATGCAAACGATGGCACAAGGTTTATTAAGTTTAGGAGAAGCAGCCAACTCTGTTCAGGGGGCCTTGACTTCTATTCCTACTTTAATTACAAACCTAAATACATCATTAAACGGATTACCTGCAACGCTAATTTCAACATCAACAGCGGTTCAAACGTTCAGTGTTAGTGTTGTTGCATCTCTAGCCGGATTAATGAGCGCCAGTGGATATATAAGTTCGTTCAATTCTGAAATATCTACAATGGGCTCAACACTATCTAATGTAAGCGGAGTTGTAAGCGGATTTACTTCAACACTAGCGAGCGTTGGCTCTGCAATGGGCGGTTTAGCCACTTCTATATCAAGTGCTATGAGCAGTGCGCAAAGTGCGGTTCAAGGAACTTGTCAGCAAATGACCTCTATTCTCCAACAGACAGCTAGTAGAATGGCAATGGAAGGAAGAAAAGCCGGGCAAGAAAGTGGTAAGAATATTGCTGAAGGACTTAGAAGTAATGAGGGTATTGTTCGTTCAGCGATGGAAAGTATCAAAAATACAATCCAAAGTATAGGACAAAGTATTGTACCAGTTGCTCAAAATATTGGAGCGCAAGTAAGTAACGGTGTTGCACAGGGTATGTATTCAGCTTTAGGAGCTGTTACTGCTGCAGCAAATGCTATTGTAAACGAAGTTGATAGAGCATTAAGAGCAAAAGCTCAAATTCACTCACCTTCAAGACTGACTGATAAACGAACAGGACGACACTTAACTGGAGGTGTTGCTCGAGGTATGATTAAGAATATACCAGTGTTGAACAAAGCTCTTGATATGTACCAACGCACCATTTCAGCGTTTAAACCTAAACCGCCGGAAGCAATGTTGAGTTTAGGAACTAATTCGTTAAGATTTGCTCCTGTTGGCGGTAACTCTAATAGTAGCGTAACGAACACTAAAACTAATAATTATGGATCGCTTCTTCACATCGAAAATCTACACACAAATAGTAAAGAAGATGTTAGAAAAATCTATAATCAGATTAAATTCTTAGTAAAAGAGGAGGAAGATAGACTTTGATAACTAAATATGTTACTTATGATAAGCTTAATACAAAAGAATTAGGACTAAGATTAGTTGATGATATTGAGTTAGAGTCTTCTTCTAACTCGACAGAATTAATAGAGATAGACGGTGTTAATGGAGCTAAAATTAAAGATAATAAAAGATTGAATGTGGTAGAACGTGCTTTTCCTTTCAAAATATACGATGAAAAAGCTAACGTAGAAACCATTATTTCAAAATTAAATGACTATCTTATCAACATAGAGCCTAAATGGTATGATTTTGAATTGAGTTGGGATAGTAATTATCTTTATAAAGCTTATTTCTTTGAAACTTTTAAAATCGAAGGGACTTTAACCAGTAAGAAAAAATGTATCTTAAATTTCAAAATTCACCCTGTTAAATATTTAAAATCAGGATTAAATAAACTATCTATTTCTAACGGTCAAGTGTTAGTCAATCCTGAAAAAAGGACGGCAAAACCTCTTATTAAATTAAGAGGAACAGGAGATATTAATTTGAATATTAATTCTCAAATATTTAGGTTGAAAGGTGTTAGTGGACACATTAATATTGATTGTGAAACTCAATCGGCCCACTGGGATAATAAAGAACCGCAGTATGATAAAGTGTTCACTTATCCATTTCCACACCTTGAAATAGGAGATAACACGATATCATGGGATAATAATTCTTTTGTGGTTGAAATCACTCCGAGATGGGAGGCGTTAGTTTAATGGCCTATCCGATTTTATACAAAGCGAATGAAACAAACTTTGAACATTTGGGGGTATCAGTTCTTTCTGATGCTTCTGAATGTTACGTTACTAAAGAAAAAAACGGGATATATATATTGGAATTTAATTATCCCGTCAACGGCAAGGATATTAAAAAGATAGAAGAGGGAATGTTGTTAAAGGTTGATACTGGATATCGAACTAAAAATCAACGATTTGAAGTTTCTAAACTTACTAAAACAAAAGAAGGATACAAAATTTATTGCCAACATATTTCGCAAGCAAAAACATCGAAGAACGCTCTTAGACCTGATATTTCAGTTGATGGTGATGCTACAAGAGCACTATTGACCTGGAGAGATAACTTGCTCGATAGTAGAGAAGAGTTTTTTGTATGGTCCGATATTTTAACTAATAATAAGACTACCTGGAAAATTGAAAATATCGATAATGCAAGAGAAGCGCTTGGAGGTAAAGCGGGATCTATTCTTGATGTGTGGGGAGGAGAGTATGAGTTCGATAATTTGAATATCAGACTCCATAAACAAATGGGGGTAGATAGTCCTACAATAATTGCTTACGGAAAAAACTTATTAGATTTAGAGCAGGAACAGTCGATTTTAGAAACTTATACCACTGTATTCCCTTTTAAAAAATATACAGACGACAATAATCGAGAACAGTTAATCACTCTTCCTGAAATCTTAATTGATAGTCCACATGTAGGAAAATTCACGCACAAAAGAATATTAAAGATTGACTTTTCTAATGATGAAGATTTAAAAACTGTAGAGCATTTGAGAAATAAGGCTAATTCTTATATTAAAAGTAATAATGTAGGAGTGCCTAGTGTAAATCTTAAGTTAAATTACCAGGACTTATCAAAAGTAGAGGGTATATTTGATACTCCTGCGCTTGAAGAAGTAGATTTATGTGATAGGCTAAAAGTATTTTACCAAGATCTAAATATAATTAATGAGAATGCTAAAGTAGTAAAAGTAGTGTGGGATGTCATTCTTGAAGAAAATCACGAAATAGAGGTTGGAGATAGTAGGGCTAGCTTTAATAGTGGAACTAATGCAAAAATAGAATCTCTTCAAACCCAGACAGATAGTTTAAACGCTAGAATTAATGCCTTACTAGAAGAACAAGAAGCAATATTTCAAAAATACTTTAATGAAAAATCAAAAGAAATTGAGGATTCCGTAAAATCCGGGATAGAAAAAGCAAAACTTGAAGTTGAGAAAGACCAACGAGAAAAAGCTATTGAATTAGAAACTAAAATAAACACTTTCAAAACAGAAGTCAACTCAACTATAAAAGAGTTTAACAGCAAATTATCCAGCTTTGACGGTGGTAATTTAGATGAACTTAGAAAGAAAATTGAAGAGACTAAACAAATAGCTGAAACTACAGTAAAAATGGTAGGAACTGACGATAGTGTTACTTATAACAAAAACAGATTAGAAGGTGCTACCGAGCGAGAAATACCATTAGGAACAGCTTATATAGAGTTATCTCACAATGGAGATGGTTTTGAAGTGGGGAAAGAATACACTATAAGCTGGGAAGCAGAGTGTAGAACCCATGATTTTACTGATGTAAAAGTAGTATTTAACAAACCATTACCTTTTACCGCAAGAGTAAGTTTAGTATCGAAAAACAACCTATATCCTAGAATAGATAAAGTACTAGAAAAAGGAACAAAAGAAGTGGACTTACTTCACGTCTATAGTTCTACATATAACCACTTATTACTTAGCGATTGGTTGGAAACGGTATATACAACAGTAGAGATATCTAATAAAAATGTTTTGAATATCAATATAACTTTTAAAAAGATAGCGGATGCTAATGACCATCCGGAGTTTACAGAAGATTGGATGAAAGAGTGGCAAGGAGAATGGAACGAACAACCGCAATATATAATAGATGGAGGTGTCAACTAGATGTCAATAGAAAAAATACCTTTAAGAGTGCAACATAAAAGAATGACAGCTAATGAGTGGCGAAACAGCTCCCTTATCCTCCTGGATGGAGAAATAGGTGTAGAGAGCGATACAGGATATTTAAAAGTTGGTAATGGTAGAAGTAGATTTAGTGAGTTGCAATATTTAACAGGACCTAGAGGAGCTACTGGTGAGCGCGGTTTAACTGGACCACAAGGCCCGGCAGGGAGAGACGGACAAGTTACTTTTGCAGCGTTAACTCAACAACAAAAAAACGAACTCAAAGGAGAGCGAGGACAGCAAGGGGAACGTGGTTTACCTGGACAACCTGGAAGAGATGGAACAAATGGAACACCAGGAATTAATGGGCGAGATGGGGTAAGTAGTTACACTCATATTAAATATTCTAATAATTCTAATGGATACGGAATGAGTGATGATTCTAATGCTTTATACATCGGTATATATACGGGAACGAGTTCAACTCCTCCAAACAGTTACACTTCTTATAAATGGTCGAAATTCAGAGGAGCTGACGGATTGCAAGGGATACAAGGAGCAACCGGAAGAGCGGGTGTAGACGGAAAACCCGGACAAAATATAATCAACCAACAAAACAATCAACCTATGAAATATTGGGCTGGCACAGAAGCTCAATATAACGCTATTTCCAATAAAGACTCTAATACTATATACGATATATTCAAGTAGGTGCTACTATGGAAAGATTGAAAATAATAGTAGGTGGAAAAGAAGTAGCGAAAAGATATGTTGGAGATAGGTTAGTTTGGGAAGGTATTACTTTGCTTTTAAAATTAAATTATGGAACAGTTTTAAAAAGAAAAGGCGAAGTGATGATAATAACATTATACGGAGGGGGAATGAATACCGATAATGTTACCAAAATAGTTTTAGATGATTTAGTGTTGACTGAATTTAACTCTTTAAGATTAGAACGCTCTAATTTTAAGTTCAAGTTGTCAGATAGTGATACAGCGAAGTTAAAAGAAGGTAGAGTTAATAATGTTGAGTTTTGGGGAAGGGGGTAGTATATGGATATAGAAATTCAAAATAGAAGACATGAAGCACTTTTTAAAAATGGTAAATATCAATTTACATTTATCCCTAAACTTCCTACAGAAAAAATCAAAATACACCACATGGGATGTGTCGGAGATACTAGATTAAATCACATCCAATTAGAACAAGGAACAGAAGCTACATCTTTTATTGCACCTGATAAGAAGGTTAATTCTCTAAGTGGGATATTTAAACAATTAAGAGACCTAGACATTCAAATGAGAGATCCAAAAAGCGACCTTTGGGGCAAAATTAAACTTAATAATACCGGTGCTATCCTAGATTTTTATAATGAAAATATTAAAACTCAATTAACAACGTTGGCTGGTAAAGTTAATTTAGCAATTAGTGAACTTGATAATAAAGTCTTAAAAAAAACAGATGTTTCTGTTACATCTAATGGAATTACGATAGGAAGCGGGAATACAATTGATGGACGAACTATTGCTAGTATTATGAAAGTTCAACCCGACAGTATAGACTTGATAAGTCCACTTATTAGAGTAACAGGAAATATGGTTTTAGACGGAACGCTTGAAGGTAGAAAAATCAAAGCTAATACTTTAGAAACTGGACACCACAAAGCGGGAAGTATAACTACAGAAATACTTGCAGCTAATGCAGTTAAATCAAACAATCTATATGTTGATAATGCGATGATTATTAAATTCTTGGCTAATAGTGCTTTTATCACAGAATTGTTTGCTAAAAGAGCATTTATTACTCAATTACAAACAGTTAAGGTAACCTCTACTCAAATAGATACAGAAAGCCTTAGGGGTAAAACTATAATCGGAGCTGACATAATTGGTGGTACAATAACAGGTCGAAGTAAAATAGTATTAGGTGAGTACGGATATATGCAACCAACAGAAAGTGGAGGGCTTCAAATTAATTCTCCTCACAACTATACAAGTAAAGATGGTGTAGGTATTCAAATAGTAGGTGGACGTGATAGAGGAAAAGATGTTCCTTATGGAATGTTTATTTACCAAGACAGTGATTTTACTGTAGGAGGCAATACTCCTGTAGATACAGACTCGTACCTTTTAACAGTTAAGGGTTATATCAACACAAAAGGAGTTAACAACTTAAAATTCACTAACTACACAGATGGTAGCACATCTATAGGAGTTTGGAATAAAAATGTAGATTTACTATTTGATAGTTCTGCTAATGATATATTTTATGATTACGCCAACAGTAAATATAGTCTTTGGGAAATAATAAAATCCCACTTTGATACTACTTCTGATGTTAGATTGAAAACAGATATTGTTAATTCGAAAACTAACGCTCTTAACAAACTTGAGTTATTCTCGTTTAAGAGCTTTAATTGGAAAGAAAGAGAAAACTTTGGAACGAAACCTTATACAGATATAGGTTTAATAGCTCAAGATGTGGAAAAGATAGATAACAATTTTGTGAAGATGGTCGGCGAGTATATGACGTTAGACCATTTTAATTTGTTAACTTTTAATCTGAAAGCTACTCAAGAACTATATTATCGTGATTTAGAAAAAGATAAAAAATTAATCAAGTTAGAAGAAAGAATTAAACAGATGGAGGAAAAACTATATGCAGCATAACGAGGTGCAACCTATTCATTTAATAGCTCAAGAATTGAGTGAAAAAACAGTTGAACTTGCTCATTACAAAGTAGCTTATCAACAACTTAATGAAGAGGTGGAAGAACTAAAAGGGTTAAAAGAATTGATTGACTCTAACAAGGAACTAAAAGAATTGGTAGAGGAGTTAAAATCTAAGGAGGAAAACTAATGGCATTAGAACTTATTGATAGAACACCTGTTCCGGAAGCAGGGGGATATAAAAGTGTATCTGTTAATTTTTCATTGAGAAAAGGTAGTGTATTTTTAACTGGCGGAGCTGATTTACCGGGTAAATATGCTACTGTTTCAGATAATGAAATATTAGAGGAAATAAAACGTCAATTAGCAATTCAAATGTATGAGGGTGACTCTACACCAGCATTAATCACAGAGTACGCTAATTTAACTCGTCAGATGATTATTTTAAGTAACGGGAGTGTAGAACATAAAGCTAGAGAAAAAGCACTACATAAACTAGTTAATAAGGTCAATAAAGGTAATGATAAATTGCTTATGACCTTGCTGTTAGATGTACTGGATGCTAAAACTATCAATGATAATAGAGATATTATTATTGATGCTTTTGACTCTTACGAAGTAGGGGTCGATTATTCTGTAGGAGATAAATTCAAATACGATAATCGACTATTTGAAGTGTTAGAAGAGCATACATCAGTAGAAGTATGGAAACCTACAGGAGAGCCTACTAAGTACAAAGAAATAATTTTAACGAGGGAGGAAACGGACAAGAAAGAAGATTTAGAAGATGAAGCAGGACGATATATCACAAAAGCACAATTAAATGATGCAATGGCAGGAGTATTTCAAGCAGTTATGAAAGCTGTAGAAGAAATGTTTGAGGAAGAAGAAGGAGGAGAAGAAAATGGAAATTCTGAACACACTAGCGATGGGGTATCACACAGCGAAGGGGGTATTGAAAGTAATGAGACCAAGTAGATTAAGATTTAAACCTACTGACTTTTTAGTTAGACTTCATGTAGAAAGAATAATCGGCGGTGGGCGTACGATTGAAGATGTGCCTAATATTGGTAATCTTAGAGAAGTAGTGCAGCAAGAAGTCAATAGAATTTTAAAAGAAGCGGAAGAGAAAAAAGGGCAAGAATAATCTTGCTCTTTTAAATTTAGTACCAGGAGGTAGATTGATGCCATTTAATGAATTAATACCTATCATATCGCTTGCGATAGCGTTGATAGGAGTTGCTTTGAATTTTAAAAACAAATCAGACTCACAATTAATGAGAATTGACTTATTGGAACATACGTCGACAAGTAATGCTAAATTAATTGATAAGTTAGAAAAAAGGATTGAAAAGATTGAGACGAGAGATGATGTTATTATCGAGCTAAACACTCGTGTCAATACACTTGTCAAAGATATAGAAAATCTTAATAGAAAATTCGATAAAATGATGATGAAGGAGAAATAATATGACAGA
>ERZ773099.950-NODE-950-length-22326-cov-6.109739_pt1 | contig 22326 bp, 29 predicted proteins | sample MGYA00511120_ERZ773099 | MGnify/ENA primary metagenome ERZ773099 (study PRJEB29015, sample SAMEA2738012) | human oral metagenome | biome: human oral; feature: human-associated habitat; material: dental | place: China | collected 2104 ...
AAGGATAAAATAAGTCAAAAGGGAAAAAAGCCTTAAAAATCTTGTACTATTTTATAGTGGATTAAAAAAATATAGTTAGAAAAATGAATATTTAGGTTGAATAAATGACAAAAAATGAGAAATGTGATATAATCGAAAGGATGAGAAATTGACAAATTTGAATTTGTGGGGTAATGAAATGATTAGAAACATAAAAAAAGAAGATGCTAAATCTATACGAGAAATATGTGATGTTTCTTTAGGATATATTGTTTCTACTAAGTTAGTGGAGAAGCAAATTGCCAAACTATCGAATGATAAAAATCATCATTTGATTTATGTTTATGAGGATGAGGATTCACATAAAGTAGTTGGCTTTATACATGCTGAAATATATGAGAGTCTTTATTCGGATTGCGGATTAAATATTCTAGGATTAGCTGTTTTACCAGAGTTTCAAGGGAGATGTATTGGCAAAAAATTGATCAATCATTTAGAAATGGACTCTCAACAAAAATTAATTAAGTTTATTAGGTTAAATTCAGGAGAATCAAGAACAGGGGCACATAAATTCTATGAAAAAATTGGATATGTATGTGATAAGACTCAAAAGAGATTTATTAAAATTTTTGAATGAGTAAATCCCAGTTTGTCGCACTAAAACAATTAAATAATATCTTCAATAGAAAAGAAAAGAAAATATCGGATACTTCAATAAAAATGAAACTGAAAAAATATAATATAAGCTGACAACAATAATGCTTGAAGTTACGTAGAAAAATGAACGAAAAGAGATAGTTTTGATTAAAAATACTTAAAAAGTAGCAATAGGAGTGATAAATTTGAATTTTATATTTAAAAAATTAAAAAAATTTATATTTTTAAGAATTTTTTTCCATTTTGTTTACATATTGGCAATAGCGAGTTTGCCGACTGTTATAAAATATATGATTGATGATAGTTATAGTAATGGAATTTATGATATTGTTAAATTAACAGGTATATTTGTTCTTCTTATTGTTATTGGAATGGGAGCACAATATATAAGTCAAAGAAGTGCATGGAGGCTTGAAAAAGAATTTAATCTGTATTTTAGAGAAAATTTGTTTTCTGTAATAATCTGTAAAGAACCTACTGATTTTAATAAAAACAGTATAGGAGATTATAATTCAAGATTAAATAATGATATTGCTTCCTGTGCTGAATATTTAGAATATACTATGATGATATTTGAATCTTTGATTTCTTTTATTATTTATGCAATTTATATATTTATGTTAAGCTATAAAATTGCAATTATAATATATTTAGTTGCTTTGATTGTCTTGTATTTACCAAATTTAACGGCCAATAAATTTTCAAAAAAGAGGAAAAAATTGCTTGACGACACAGCTTCTTATAATAGCAAAATTATTGATTTATTAAGCGGTTATGCATTTATAAATTGTTTTACATACAAAAATATAAATAAGAATTACGAAATTTCTCTTAGTAAATTGGAAGAAAGCAGATATAATTTTGGGAAATTTAAAACTTTTGTAAATGTTTTAAATGGGCTGGTTATGTATATGATTAATATTTCTTCATTTGGAATTATGGCGTTTTTATTATATAAAGGAGAAATTACAGCCGGAGTTGCTACTGCTACTATTGCATATATTCAAAACTTTATGTTTCCACTTCGTACTGTGATTGATGCAATAAGTCTTCGTAAATCGGTAGAAATTGTTATGAAGAATGTACTTTTGGAAATTTCAGAAAATAAAAATTTGAAAGTGGAAAATGTAAAATTTACTAATAATATAAAATGCGATAATGTAAGTTTTAAATATGATGATTACATAATTAAAAATTTTTCTTATACTTTTGAGAAAAATAAAAAATATGCAATTATCGGAGAAAGTGGAAAGGGAAAATCTACACTTTTAAATCTTATAAATGGAAATCTTTCTTGTACAGGCGGTCGTATTACAATAGATGATAGAGAAGTTTCTTATAGATTTTGTAATCAGTTAATAATGTATTTAACTCAAAAATCGCATATATTTTCTGAAAATTTTTGGGACAATGTAAGTATCTTTGACAGTTTTGATAAAACTGTTTTGGAAAGGGATAATAGATATATTCCGAAAAATAAAGTTGATATTTTATTAAAATCAAAAAACAACAACGAATTAAGTGGTGGAGAAAAACAATTAGTAAATTATTTAAGAGCAATTTTATCAGGAAAAGAAATATTACTTTTAGATGAGCCTTTTTCCGCAATGGATAAAAATATGGAAAAGTATGTTTGTAGTAAGTTATTGGAAATAGAAGATAAGACAATAATTATGATTACTCATAATGTGGAAAAAGACTTCTTGGATAAATTTGATAATATAATTTATATTTAAGATTATATAAAAATTTTATGATAAACTTGAATTATTCGTACTTGAGATTATGATACAATAATTGATAAATTGTTTTGGAGAGTATTTATGGAATTTAATAAAGATAAATGGATAAAAGACGGTAAGATTCTAAATATGCCAAAAAAACAGAAAGATAAATATGAACTTTTTGCTTATTTAGCTTCTATTTGTTTTGATGAGAGAAAATATAAAGAAAAAGAAATTAATGAAATTTTAAAGAAATACTATGCAGATTTTTGCTATTTGAGAAGATATATGGTTGACTTTGGATTTTTAAAAAGGACTGATGATGGAAGCGAGTATTTCTTTGATAAGTCGGTATTAGATTTAATTTATTAGGAGAGATATGATAGATATTAGAGAAATTTCTGTTAATGAAACAAATGTGTTTTGGGATAAACATATTAAGTATTTAGTTGAAGATGAAATTGTTACAGATAAGGAAGATATAGAATACTTTTTAAGTAGCGAGTATAGAGATTTTTTAGAAAATCGTATGATTGTTGATAAAGATAGACATTATATTGCATACTTTTTTGAAAATGATATAGAAATTGGAGCAGTTCAATTTACAATTTATAACAACAAAGATGGAAAATATTTTGGAGAATGTTTTATAATGGATTTTTGGATATATCCTGAGTTTAGAAATAAATCCAAAGGTTTGGAATGTTTTAAGAAATTAGAAAAATATACAAAACCACTTGGAGCAACACATTATGTTTTAAATTCAATGAAAGAAAATTCAATTATATTTTGGGAAAAATTAGGATTTGTAGAAAATGGAGTTGATGAATGGGGTATGAAATTGTTTAGACTATATTAGATTTTCAAAGGTTTTATAGCTAATTAATTTAATAAAAAAATGTTAAAGGAGCTTTTAAAAAGCTCCTTTGTCCTTTTTGTAGTTTATTCCTTGATATGAATTTCTTTGTTTTAGAATTTTACTAACTTCTCCAATTGTTTTAATTTTATTTTTTGACCAAAGGGGAGCAATGAGTTTTTCTTTGTCGCCATCTCCTGTAAGTCTGTGAATTATTATATTCTTGTCTAATTTTTCTATTGCCATAATTAAAGCGTTTATATATTCATCCCAAGTTATGACTTTGAAGCTGTTTTTTAGATATTCCTCATATAGTTCACAATCGTTCTGAATATAAAGGCTGTGGATTTTAATCCCCCAAGGTTTTTTAGTATTTACATAATCAATAGTATTTTTATAATCTTTTTCTGTTTCATTTGGAAGTCCGAAGATTATATGGAAGATAGTTTTTATATTTAATTCCTTTAATCTTTTTACACAATTTTCAAAAATTTCCGTACTGTAACCGATATTCATATTATTTCTTGTATTTTCATTCGAGCTTTGTAGTCCAAGTTCAATCCAGACTTCAATTTTTTTGTTAAGATCTGCAAGTAAATTATAAATATCTTCATTAAAACAATCAGCTCTTGTAGCAATGGATAGCACTTTAACATTTGGAAAATTTATTGCCTCATAGTACATTTTCCTTAGTTGTTCTACAGGTAAAAATGTATTTGTATAACTTTGAAAATAGGCTATGTATCCGCCATTCTTATCTTTTTCTTTTAAAAAGCTGATTTGGGCATTTAATTGTTCAGTTATTGACTTTCTTTTTGTTGTAAATTCTCCGCTTCCACTTTCGGAACAGAATTTACAGCCACTTTTTCCATTTTTTCTATTTGGACAAGAAAACCCTCCATCAATGGAGAGTTTTAAAAGTTTTGAACCGAATTTTTTCTTTAGATAAGAACCTAAATCATTATATCTTTGCATATTATCTCTTTCTTAATTGTTCTTTTTGTTCTAAAACATGACGTTTTAATTCGTCTAAATATTCTATTTCATCATTTGAGAAATCAACATTTTTCAAAAATCTTCCTGCACCTTTTATTACCATTAATTCAGGATTTTCCGGATTTAATACTTCTAAATGTGTTCTATCTGTTATTAATTCAACAAGTCCTGGAATTTGAGAAGTGCCTCCTGTTAAAATTAAACCTTTTTCAGAAATATCAGCAATTAATTCAGGCGGAGTTTTTTCTAAAGTTTCTGTTATTGCATTTAAAATTTTGTTTAAAGTCATCCCGATTGCATGAGAAATATCCGAATCATTTACAAAAATATGCATTGGAAGTCCATTCATTACATTTCTTCCTTTAATTTCATACATTGAACCGTCATTTGTAGGATATGCTCTTGCTGCTGATAACTTGATAAGTTCTGCAGTGTTTTCTCCAATCAACATATTATACCTTGTACGAATAAAGTCTGCTATTGCTTGATCAATAGAATTTCCACCGATATTTAAACTTTTTGCAATTATTATTTCTCCATTTGAAATTACAGAAATATCAGTTTTTCCTGCTCCGATATCTACAACCATAGTACCTGATGTCTCATTTACATTAATTCCACAGCCTATTGCAGCAGTTATAGTTTCTTCTAAAAGGACAACATTATTTGCTCCTGCAAGTTTTACTGCTTGAGTAATGGCTCTTTTTTGTACTTGTGTCAATTCACTTGCAATACAAACTAGTACATTTGGTCTAAAGAAATTCTTTCCGATAGATTTCTTAATGGCTCTTTTTATAATGGCTTCAGTTACATTAAAATCTACAATATTCCCAGCTATTACCGGTCTTTTTGCAACTACATTACCGGGAGTACGTCCTAATAATTTTTTTGCAGTTTCTCCATAAGATAATATTTTATTTTTATATGTATCCATAGTAACGACTGATGGTTCATTCACGACGATACCTTTATTTTCAACGAAAGTAACTACCTTTGATGTTCCAAAATCAATGGCAAGAGTTTTTCTAAAATATTTCATAAAAATCTCCTAAAATTTTTCTATATATTTTCCTTAAAAAATTATCCAAATAAAAATAAGGATAATTCTATTTTTAAATTTAATTTAAACATAATTTCCTTGATTAATCAATCTAAACGAAATTAATCTATTATAATTTTACACTAAAAATTACAGATAGTAAAGGGAAAATTGCATATTAAAAAAATTTGATAAAATTTATATGTTGTAGTAAAATAAGAATAATAAAATTAAAATTAATATGGAGGACTTTTATGTTTAGAATGAAAAACAAACTTAATAATTTATATAATGCAAATAAGGAAGTTAAGTTTGCCATTGTTGGAGCAGGAAAAATGGGAAAAGGACTTGTTAATCAGCTTTCAAGAATTAAAGGGCTTACAAGTTCTGTTGTAATTGACGAAAAACCTGAAAAAGCTATGGAAGCTCTTATTTCATCTGGAGTTAGAAAGTCGGATATTACTACAAGTGATAATATAAAAATAATTGAAAATTCTATAAAAAATGGGATGTATGTCGTTTCTGATGATTATTCCATTGCTTGTAAATTACAGGACATTAAAGGTATTGTTGATGCAACTGGCAATCCTCCTTTTGGAGCAATTTTAGCAACAGAAACTATTGAAAATAGAAAGCATATGATTATGCTAAATGTTGAATGTGATGCGGTTATCGGACCTTATTTATATAATTTAGCTAAAAAGAAAAATGTAATTTATACAGGCTCTGCAGGAGATGAACCGGGAGCAATTATGGAACTTGCTGATTTTGCTTTAGGAGCGGGCTTTAAACTACTTGCGGTAGGAAAAGGAAAAAATAATCCTCTTAATCATTATATTACTGAAGATGATGTTAGGGAAGAAGCAATTTCAAAAGGACTTTATCCTAAAATACTTGCAGGTTTCATTGACGGAACAAATACTATGATTGAACTTACAAGTGCTGCAAATGCTTTAGGTTTTACTCCTGACGTTATCGGATGTCATGGTCCAAACGCTACACCTGCTGAACTAGCGAAAATTTTCTCTCTTAAGGAACAGGGGGGAATTTTAAACAATTATAAGACTGTAGATTTTGCTTTTGGAGTAGCTCCGGGTGTTTTTGCTATAGTTACAAGTGATAGCGATGAAGTTCACGATTTAATGAAATATTTAAAGATGGGTGACGGACCGAATTATGCGATTTATAGACCTTATCATTTAACTAGTTTGGAAACTCCAATTACAATATATAATGCAATTGTTGAAAAAGAATCAACTATTGTTCCTGCTTGTGGACAAGTTTCTGATACAATTACAGTTGCAAAGAGGGACTTAAAAGCAGGAGAAATTTTGGATGGAATTGGCGGGAAATCCGTTTTTGGAAAGATAACTAGCCATGCTTATCAAAAAAGAAAAAATCTTTTACCAATTGCTATGATTACCAAGAAAACGAAGTTAAAAGTTGATGTAAAAAAAGATGAACTTATAACTCTTGATATGGTGGAATTAGATGAAAATCATATTATAACAAAACTTAGAAGAAAACAAGATAAATTAGGTCTTTAGGAGAAAATATGGAATTTATTTCTAAATATAAAAATAAAATTGCAATCGTAATTTCTGTTGTTGCAGTTTTTCTGTTTGTTATATTTTTAAGTTTGAAATTCTCAGGTAATGCTAATAAAGAAGTTACTTTTGATTTTTCAAAACCCTATAATAAAATAGAATTTGTAAAAGATGAAATGTTTGTTTTTGAGAAAAACAAATTTTCTAGATACAATAAGAACGGGAAATTGAAAATAGAAAAAGAAATTGTGAATAATGGTAAAATTAGAATTTCAAATGACGTCATTTATTCACTTATGCCTAATGAATTAATTATGTATAGTAAGAATTTTGATGAGATAAAAAAAATATCATTAGAAAAAGAGAGTTTAGATTTTTTTGTTGAAAATAATAAATTAATATTGGTAAATAATGCAAGTTTTAGAATTTTTGATGAAAATTTGACGGAAATATATTCGAATGATGATGTTCAAAATCCGGGATATGTAAAATTTTCAAAAAGTAATAATAATTTTGTATATTCTGATTATTTAAAATCTGAAAATGTTATTAAATCAAGATTTCATATATTAAATGTAAAAGATAAATCGTCTATTTGTGATTTTACATTTTTTAATGAGTTTATAATAGATTTTGGATTTGTAAATGATTCAGATGATAAACTCTATGTGGTAACAAATGAAAAATTATATCTTTTTGAAAAAAATATCATTAAAAATCAATATTATATAAAAAATTTAAAGAATATTATATATGATTCAGGAAAAATTTATTTATTTTCAGATGACTTAAAAGTTTTTAATTCTAAAGATTTAAAACTCGAAAAATCTGTTGATACAGGAAATGACTATATAAATATGTATAATTTGAGTGGGGATATTCTTTTAGTTAAAAAAACCGGGTATGTACTAATTGAGAAATCAAGTTTTACAATGAAAGAATTTTCTGCTGAGATATTGGATTCAATAAAGAGTGAAGATTCAGTTTATTTGATACTAAAAGATAGATACAAAAAAATAAAATAGGAGGGATATTTTGAACGAAAAATATTTATTATTGACTTTTAATTCAGTTAATCATACAATGCAATTAGAAAAAGAACTTAAAAATTTAGAGAAAAAATTTAAAACAATTCCTACACCAAGGGAAGTGAGTCGTTCTTGTGGTCTTGCGATTTTGCTTGATCCAAACGAGTTGGAAACGGCGAAATCATTGAAAGAGGCAGGTAAAAATGTAGATTACCTTTGGTACTTTGAAAAGACACAAGACAGGGGAAATGTGGTAACGGAGATAAATATTAATGAATAAATTTTTTGGAAATTTTATTTATTCGGATTCGCTTAGAAGTATAATTATAAAAATAATTTTATCAGTCATAGTTTTTTTGATTGCTAAAATTATTATTTATATTTTTACAAAGGCTTTGACGAATTTAGTTAAAACATATAAAAAGAATGATTTTAGTAATTCGAAAAAAGTAAATTCTATTGTTTCCATCTCATCAAGTGTATTGAAATATATAATTTATTTTATTGTAATAGTTATAATTTTAAGTATTTTTGATGTAAATACTTTATCTTTGATAGCTACTGCCGGAGTTGGTGGTATTATCATTGCCTTTGGAGTTCAAAGTATTATTAAAGATTTATTCAGTGGAGTTTTTATTTTATTGGATGATCAATATAATATTGGAGATGATGTAATAATAAATGGAATTTCAGGAAATGTTATTGCTATAAATATGAGAAATACTCAGATACAAGGTTATGATGGAAGTGTAAATACCATTTCAAACGGAAGTATAACAACTGTTACAAATTTAAGTAAAAATAATCAAAGATCTGTTGTTACTTTTTGTTTTCCAACTGATGTAGATGTTGAAAAAGTTAAGAAAATCATAAATGATTTTTCGCCAGAATTTTCAAAAAAATATAAAAGTGTAATTAAAGATCCGGTATTTTTTGGAGTTACTGAAACTGAAAAATATTATGTAAAGATTGCTATTGCAATTTGGAGCAAACACTCTACGCAATGGCAAAACGAAAAAAAATTAAGAGAAGAATTGTATAAAAAATTTAAAGAAAAAAATATTGAATTTTTGAAACTTGAAAAGGGTGATAAAATTGTATAAATACAAAGTGTCGGACATTGTAGTGCTAAAAAAAGAACATCCCTGTGGCACAAATAGATGGGAGATTTTAAAAACGGGAATTGAAATAAAATTGAAATGTCTAGGTTGTGAAAGGGAAGTTTGGATTAAAAGAATTGATTTTGAAAAAAGACTTAGAAAAGTTGAAATCGAAGGAAAACTTTTCAAAGTTGCAAATCTATAAAGGAGGTAATTATGGATTTTTTAGAATTGGCAAAAAAGAGATATTCAGTAAGAGATTTTTCAAGTAAAAAGGTTGAAAAAGAAAAGATTTTAAAAATTTTAGAAGCTGGAAAAATTGCACCAACTGCGAAAAATAGCCAACCGATAAAAATATACTATTGTACTGATGATGAAAAATTAAAACTTTTAAATGAGTCATCTCCTTGTGAATATAATTCACAACTTATGTTTGTTATAACATACAATTTGGATGAATGTTGGAACTATGAAGATGGAGTTTCAAGTGGAGTTGTTGATTCTGCAATTGTTGCAACACATATGCTTCTTGAAGCTGAAGATTTAGGATTAGGTTCAGTTATCATCAAAGCATTTAAATCTGAAATAGTTAAGGAAAAATTTGATATTCCTGAACAAAACAAAGTAGAATTACTTTTATTCATGGGATATAAATCTGAAAATGCTATGCCTTCACCAATGCACGAAACTTATAAGTCTGATGAAGAATTATTTGAGGAATTAAAAATAAGATAGTCAGAAGGGAAAATATATGGATAAAATATTGAATGATTTATTTTCTTTTCAAGATGTTGAATATAAAAATTTTAATGCTAAACTTATTCCAACAGTAGATAAAGACCTAATAATTGGAGTTAGAACACCGGAATTAAGAAATTATGCAAAAAAATTATTTAAAGAAGATGAAAAAAGAACTTTTAATTTTTTAAATAATCTTCCACATAAATACTATGAAGAAAATAATTTACATGGATGTTTAATTGAGCAAATAAAAGATTTTGATTTGGCAATGGAATATACAGAAAAATTTATCCCATTTATCGATAATTGGGCAACTTGTGACTTATTTTCTCCGAAAGTTTTTAAAAAATATCCAAATGAGACATATAGATATATTTTAGATTGGATAGAAGATGAAAAAACTTATGTTATAAGATACGGAATCGGACTTTTACTTTCAAATTATTTGGATGAAAATTTTAAAGAAGAACATTTGAAGATTGTTTCAAAAATAAAGTCCGAAGAGTATTATGTAAATATGATGATTGCTTGGTATTTTGCAACTGCTCTTGCTAAACAACAAAAGTATGCTATAAAGTTTATAGAAAATAAAAAACTTGATGATTGGACTCATAATAAATCCATTCAAAAGGCAATAGAAAGCAGAAGAATTACCGAAGAAGATAAAACATATCTAAGAAGTTTAAAAGTTAAAATAGTGAAGTAGAATGAAAAGAGAGAACAGCTCTTTTTCATTTAATTTAAAAATATACTTTAAAATTTGTACCTACATTATAGGGTAGTACAATCTAAAAGTTGTTAAACTATATCTAGAAAGGGGAAATCAAATGAGTATAATAAAATCTTTTAATAGTACGATAGATTATATAGAAACTGTTTTAGAAGATGAAATTGATGAAAAGAAAATAACTCATTTATCTGGATATTCTTATGCGATGTTTAGTCGATTATTTTCTATTCTGACTGAAACAACACTTTCAGAATATTTGAGAGGAAGAAAATTAACAGAGGCAGCGATTGCTTTAAGAGATACGGACGAAAAAGTAATTGACATTGCATTTAGATTTGGATATGAGTCATCAGACTCTTTTGGAACAGCTTTCAAGAATTTTCATGGATTTACTCCTTCTGAAGTAAGAAATGGAAAACCATTCAAATTGGTTTCCAGAATTCAATTAGCTTTAACAGTTAAAGGAGGAAGAAGTATGAATGTTACAATTCAAAAGAAAGGTTCATTTACAGTTGCAGGTTTCAATGAAGAAAATATTAATTCATCATTATGTCCAAAAGTTTGGAATAAATTATATGAAAAATATAGCCATGAAGAACTTGCAAGTCTAGGAGATGGAGAAAGTGTAGGTATTTGTCATGACGTAGAAAGTCCAAATGTAATAAATTACATGGCAGGATATATTGTTACGGATGTAGATAAAGCAAAAAGTATGGGACTTGATATCCTAGAAGTAGAAGAGGCTGAATATGCTATTGTTGAACTAAAAGGAGTAGTTCCTGAATGTATTCACAATGGTTGGAAGTATGTAATGGAAGTGTTTTTTCCGGAACATGGATATGTTCATTCGGGAACTCCTGACTTTGAATATTACTATGAAGGGGATATGGATAGTAAAGATTATAAAATGGAATTATGGATTCCAATTGTAAAAGCGTAATATATTAAAAATTAATTAGAGCCATTGGCTCTTTTTTGTACCCTTGATCTCACATAAATTTTATCATAACACTTCCCAATTTTTTTATTGATAATTTATACGCAATAAAAATATGTTATAATATAGTTATTAAATTATGTTATAGATTTTAAAAATATTTATTTGGGGGGGTTGTATTTATATATGAATAATTTTTTTGAAGCATTGATAGGAGAAAAATCAGAAAGCAAAAATATATTTTCTCCTCTAATTGGAGAATGGGAAATTGAATGGGTTGATGGAAAAGGAACTGAAAAAGAAAGGCATGTAATAGGAGAATGGTTGTTTTCAGAGATATTGAATGGTCAAGGAATTCAAGATGTTTTCATTTGTCCTTCAAGAGTAGAAAGAGCTGTAAATCCACAACCGGATGCTGAATATGGTACAACTATAAGAATATATAACCCTAAAAAGAAAAAATGGGATATTTGCTATTCTTGTTTAGGAAAAATGGTTTGTTTGGAAGCAGAAAAAATAGATGATAAAATTGTACTAGTGAATAAAGAGAAAACAGAGGGTCTTAATCAATGGATATTTTCAAATATTACTCTCGATACATTTCATTGGGAAAGCAAGACGTCTTTTGATAATGGCAAGAGTTGGGTTACAAATGGTGAAGTATTTGCAAAGAGAAAATATTGAATATATAGATTGAATTTAATATGAAAGGTAGTGTAAAAAATTTTTTTATCTTAACACACTACCTTTTTTGTTGGACTTGACGAAAATATCTTAATAGTATAAAATTAACTGTAATTATATTTTCATAATTGAAAGTGTAATTAACACTATTTTTAAATAAAAAATGTTGTATTTTATTGTTGTCGTTGGAGGAGAGATGGAAAATTTAAGTACAGTAATCGAAAGATTAAAAAAACTGCAACAAAATTTATCAGAAATTGGTGATTCACTTTGACATTTCCAAGTTAGAGGATGAGTATAAAAATCTTGAATCTCAGAGCTTTAAGGAAGATTTTTGGAATGATTCCAAAAGTGCAAAGTTAATTTTGGATAATATGAAAAATTTAAAATTTAAGATTGAAACATTCACTAGTCTAAGTCGAAAAATTGAAGATTCTATAGAATTTTTAGAAATTTTATCTGATGAAGAATTTATGGAATATGAAAAAGAAGCGTTAAAAAATATTTATAATATCGAAAAGGAATATTTATCTTTAAAGTTAAATACCTTAATGGTTGGAGAATATGATTCAAACAATGCTATTTTAGAAATTCATGCCGGAGCTGGTGGTACAGATGCTCAGGATTGGACTGAAATGTTACAACGTCTTTATACAAGATGGATTAACAGTAAAGGTTTTTCATTTTCGATTTTGGATTATAATTCTGATACTGAAGGAGGAATTAAATCTGTTACTTTAAAAGTTGATGGCAAAAATGCTTATGGATTTTTAAAAGGGGAAAAAGGAGTTCATAGACTTGTTAGAATTTCTCCTTATGATTCGTCTAATAAAAGGCATACAAGTTTTGCAAGTGTAGATGTTTTTCCGGAGATTGAAGAAATTACAGATATTGAAATAAATCCTAAAGATTTACGTATTGATACTTATAGATCCGGAGGAGCAGGAGGACAACATGTAAACAAAACGGATTCAGCAGTTAGAATAACACATATTCCAACGGGAGTAACTGTTTCCTGTCAATCCGAAAGAAGCCAGATGTTTAATAGAGATACGGCAATGAGACAACTTATTGCAAAACTTTTGATTATAAAACAGGAAGAAAATAGAGAAAAAATAGAAGATATTCAAGGTAAATATTCCCAAATAGCTTGGGGCTCACAGATAAGATCTTATGTTTTTCAGCCTTATACACTTGTTAAAGATCATCGAACAGGTTATGAAACAGGAAATGTCGAGTCTATTATGAATGGGAATATTGATGAATTTATAAATCAATATTTATGTGAATTAATAAAAAAGAGCAGGTGATTTTATGAAAAGAGAAACAGCAACTAGAATTGTTGCACTTGTATTAGCTTTGATGATGGTAGTTGGAATTTTACCAACTGTTATAGGATTATTTAAGTAATGCAAGTTACAAATATAAATTATAGTAAATCTAAGGAAGTTTTTGAAGTAATTTTTGAAGATGAAACAAAACTTCTTTTGAATTACAATATTTTTGAAAAGTACAAGGTTTCTGTCGATATGGCTTTTTCAGAAGAAGAAATTTTAGAAATGAAGTATTTTTCAGATATTGAAAGAGCAAAGTCAAGAGCAATAAATTATATTTCAGGTAAATTAAAAACTAAATATGAAGTAAGATTAAAACTTAAAGAAAATGGATTTACAGAAGATATTATAGATGAAGTTTTGGATATTTTAGAAAATGAGGAATATTTGAATGATAGAGTCTTTTGTGAAATATTTATTGAAGATAAGAAAAAACTAAATGGATATGGAAAAAATAAAATCAAAACTTTATTAATTCAAAAAGGAGTTTCAAAAAATATTTTTGAAGACTTTTTAGATGAGTTTGAATACGATGAAGAATTTGATAATGCTCTTAAAATGGGTATAAAAAAACTGGAACTGTTGTCAAATGAAGAAGATAATTTCAAGAAAAAACAAAAGATTATAAATTATTTGACTTATAGAGGTTTCGGTTTTGATGTGATAAATGATGTTTTAAAGGAAATATTATGATAACTTTTGTTTATATGTTGGAGTGCAAGGACGGAACTTTTTATACCGGTTATACGACTGATTTAAAATCCAGATTTGAAAAACATAATTCCGGTTGCGGTGCAAAATATACAAGAGGCAGAATACCTGTAAAACTAGTTTATTTTGAAATTTTTGAAACAAAGTCTGAAGCGCTTAAGAGAGAGATTAAAATAAAAAAGATGAGTAGATTAAGAAAAGAGAGATTAGTATTAAATTTTGATAAAAGCAAATTTTCTACTTATTTGGAAGGTGATGTTTTATGATTAATGATAATTTATATGAAAAATATAATGATTTAAGAGAAAATTTAGCGGAATTATTGCTTTTGAAAGAGGAAATTATTTCAATTAGAAATGACTTAGTTTTAGAAGATGAGGAAAAATTTAAACTTTTATATAAAAAAAATATGGAAAGCCTTTTAAAAATTCAAAAAACTCTTGAAAGAGATGTTATGAATCTTTTTAGAGCCGGAGAAATTTTAAAAAATCTTGAATTTGCAGATAATTTTGTAGATGTAAGTCAAGTTTATTCAATTATAGATTTGGAAAATAAAAATAGTAAAAGATTTAATTCTAACGAAGTTAAAAATTTTGTTGGACTATTTGATGAGCTTGATTATGATGAGGATAAGACTTGTGATGATGTCTTTAAGGCGATTGCAAAGGAAATTTCACCGCAAACAAATAGTAAAAATTGGGATAAGGAACTTTGGAAAAAGACACTAAAGGCAAAAGCTGATGACAGCAAAAGAACAATGAATAAAATTTTTAAGACAATTGAGGAAGAGAGATTGTCAAAAAATCCGATAAATTTTAATATTGATGAGTATTCAGAAAATATTCGCACTTTGGAAAATAATTTGGAATTTTTACAAAGAGAGGTAAAAAATCTTGGAGAATCTTGCAAAGATACTTTAGATGCAAAGAAGGTTGAAAAAATGGAGAAGTTATTGAAAAAAGTTGAGAATAAAAAGGCTGATATAAATCATTCAATAGAGATTTTAACAAAAATAAAAAATGGTTTGATGGACGGTTTTATTGCATCTTTACCTACAAATAAAAATGGAATGTTAAATTAGGAGGAGAATATGGAATTAAAGTATGAAATTACAGAGGAATTAGGTATCTTATCCGAAAATGAAAAAGGATGGAGAAAAGAATTAAATTTAGTAAGCTGGAATGAAAGAGAAGCTAAGTATGATATAAGAGATTGGAATCCGACTCATGAGAGAATGTCTAAAGGGATAACTCTTACAAAGGAAGAGGCACAAGCCCTTTATGAAATTTTAAAGGAAGAATTTGGAGAATAGTGTGAAAAAACTTTTTGGAAAATTTATTATAGGATTATCAAAATTTTTAGATAAAATTTTAGGAGCAGTAGTAAACGGTTTATCTTATATTGTAAATTTATTGAGCAGTATTTCAGTATTTTTAGTATTGATAGGAATCGGATTTCTAACTTTAGGTTCGTTTTTGCTACCTTTAGTGCTTATATTTTTGCTTTCCAGTCCGTTTTTTTGGCTAATTATATTCGTGTTTTTCATAGTTCCATTTTTAGGAAAGAAATTTATTTCTTTTTTAAGATATATTAATTATTCATTATGTGAATATTTGAATGATTATGGGAATTTTTTGTTAGGAAACAACAAGGGTTATTCATCATTTAAAGAATATAAAAGAAAATATGAAAGAGCTCAAGAAGAACAATATGAAAGAGAAAGAGAAGAAAGACAAAGAAGAGAACAGGAAGAATGGGAAAGAAGATTTAAAGCTTTTAATGAATATTTTTCCAATCAGGGAGGTTTCTATACAGGCTATCAGGGATATTATCAAAATTCTGGAACAAGTTACGATCCATATAGCGACTTTAAAAATAAATTTGAAAATGCTTGTAGGGTTTTAGAGTTTAATACTTATGATATAGATTTCTATCAAGTTAAGTTACAATATAGAAAACTTGCAAAAAAATATCATCCGGATTTGAATAGAGATAGAGATACCACAGAAAAATTTCAAGAAATTAATTCAGCTTTTGAATTTTTAACAGAAGAAAATATAAAAAGATATAATCAGATGAAAAGATAGCAGAAGATAATCGCTATCTTTTTTTAATTTAAAAATTGTGGTAAAATAGATATGAAATAAAATATTTGGAGGTAGTTATGAATATAGTAGATCGTTTTGTGGAATATGCAAAAATGGACACTCAATCAAATCCTAAGTCTGAAACTGTTCCTTCAACAGAGAAACAAAAAAACTTGGGAAATTTACTTGTGAAACAATTAAAGGAAATGGGAATTGAAAATGCCCATATTGATGAAAAGGGTTACGTTTATGCACATTTAAAATCAAATGTAGAAAAAAATCTTAAAAAAGTCGGTTTTATTGCACATATGGATACTGCAACAGAACTTACCGGAGCAAATGTAAATCCGCAATTTGTTGATTACAAGGGTGGAGATATAAAATTAAATGATGAATTTACAATGTCCGTAAAAGAATTTCCTTGTTTAAACGAAGTTGTAGGAGAAAGACTTATAACAACTGATGGAAATACTTTATTGGGTGCTGATGATAAGTCAGGAATTGCAATTATTATGGATGCAATTCAAAAAATTACATCAAATAATTTACCACATGGAGATATTTCAATAGGATTTACTCCTGATGAAGAAATTGGACGTGGAGCTGACCATTTTGATGTTAAGAAATTTGGTGCAGATTTTGCTTATACAATTGATGGTGGACCTATTGGAGAACTTGAATATGAAAGTTTCAATGCTTGTAGTGCAGTTGTAGATATTAAAGGAAAAAATGTTCATCCGGGTTCAGCAAAAGATATTATGAGAAATTCACTTATGGTTGCTCATAATCTTTTATCAATGTTACCTGCAAATGAAAGACCTGAACATACTGAAGGATATGACGGTTTCTATCATTTATTGGAAATGAACGGAGATACTGAAAATACTCATATGGAATTTATCATAAGAGATTTTGATAGAGAAAAATTTGAATATAAAAAAGAATATATGAAAAAAATAGTTGAAGTTTTGAATTTCAGATATGATAATTCAATTACTTTAGAACTTAAAGATTCATATTACAATATGAGAGAAAAATTGGAAGATAGAAAAGATATAATCGACCTTGCTTATAATTCAATGGTTGAAATCGGAATTACTCCAAAAATTCAAGCAATTAGAGGGGGTACTGACGGCTCAAGACTATCTTATATGGGACTTCCTTGTCCGAATATTTTTGCAGGTGGATTTAACTTCCATGGCAGATTTGAATTTGTTCCTGTTTCATATATGGAAAAAGGATCAGAATTATTAGTTAAAATTGTAGAAAATATCGTAAAAGGAGAATAATATGAATTTAAAACCGGAAAGAGTTTTTCACTATTTTAGAGAACTTTCAGATATTCCTCGTGAATCACATAATGAAAAGGCAGTATCTGATTACATCTATAATTTTGGTAAAAAATTAGGACTTGAAACAAAGCAAGATGATATTCTTAATGTCTATATAAGAAAACCTGCTACAAAAGGTTATGAAAACAAACCGGGAATAATCCTACAAGGACATATGGATATGGTTTGTGAAAAAGCTACAAGCTCAAAACATAATTTTGCAACAGATAAAATCGAATGGGTAATTAAAGATGATTTACTTTTTGCAAATAATACTACTCTTGGAGCAGATGACGGAATTGCAGTTGCAATGGCAATGGCAATTTTGGAAGATGAAACTCTAGTTCATCCTGAACTTGAAGTGCTTATTACAGTTACAGAAGAAACTACAATGGCAGGAGCTTTAGGACTTGAAAAAGGTCTTTTAAAAGGAAAATATCTTTTTAATATCGATTCCGAAGAAGAAGGCATTTTAACTCTTGGTTCCGCTGGTGGTACTTTATTTAAAACAAATTTGGAATTAAAATTTGAAAATAAGGAAGTAGAGCTTGTTAAACTTCATTTTGACGGATTTTTGGGTGGACATTCAGGAATGGAAATCGGCAAAAATAGAAGAAATATGATTAAAACAATTGCTGAATTTATAAAAGAGAGTGGACTTTCAATTTCCAGTGTAAACTGTGGAAATAAAGATAATGCAATTCCTAGAGTTGGAGAAATTGTAATTGAAAATTCATCAAAATTAGATGAATTAATTGCTAAATTTACAGAAAAATACAATGGGGAAGAACAACTTACAATAGATAAAAAAGAAGTTTTTGTTGGAAAAGTCTTAACAAATGCATTAAGAGATACACTAGTTGAAATTTTAGAAGAATTACCAACAGGGGTAAATACAAAAGATGAAACAGGAATTATCAGTTCATCAAATCTTGCAATAGTTCAAACAACTGAAAATGAAATTTTAATTCGTGATTCTATTCGTTCATCTTCATTGAGTATTTTAGCAGATATGAAGTCATCTTTTAGTAAAATTGGAGAAAAATTTGGCTTGAATTATGAATTTTCAGGTGGTTATCCTTCATGGGAAAAGAAAGAAAATTCAACACTACAAAAATATGCAAACAAAGTTTATAAAGATTTAACTGGAAAGGAATTTGAAAATATTATAGTTCATGCAGGACTTGAATGTGGAGCAATTTATGAAAAGTATCCAAATCTTGAATTGATTTCATTCGGACCTGACATCAGAGGAGCACATACTCCACAAGAGAATCTTTCAATTCCTTCAACAGAAAGAGTTTATGACTTTACACTAAAATTAATTGAAGAAATTGCAAAAAATTAATTTTAAATATTTAATCAAAAAAATCAGCTAAGCAATTAGCTGGTTTTTTGTTGATATTTTAAGGTTTATTTAATATAACTAATATATAATAAATAAAATATTTTATATGGGGGTCTTTATGAGTGATATAGAATTTAAGTTTGGAAATAAGTCAATCAAAAATGGAGAAAGTACAAAGTTATGTTCGATTTTGAATATTACGCCTGATTCTTTTTCTGATGGTGGAAAATATTTTGATATTGATAGAGCTGTAAAAAGAGCAAAAGAGCTTGTTTCAAAAGGTGCATATATGCTTGATATAGGTGGAGAGTCCACAAGACCTGGAAGTAAATTAATTTCCGTAGAAGAAGAGATTGAAAGAATTGTTCCGATTATCAAGGCAATAAAGTCTGAAATGGATGTTGTAATTTCAGTTGATACTTGGAAATCTGAAGTTGCTAAGGCAGCAATAGATGCGGGTGCGGATATTATTAACGATATTACAGGTTTACTCGGTGATGAAAAAATGGTTGATGTCATTGCAAATTCAAATGTTGGATATATTATGATGTTTAATCCCGTAATCATAAGGCCAGAACATGAAGGTTCTAAAATTTTTCCAAAGTTTGGCAAAAATGCTTTTATAACGGATAAAGATTTGGAATATTTACAAAGTTTAGATATTTTAGACATGATGGAAGAATGTTTTAATAAAACTTTAAAGATTGCCATTTCAAAGGGGATAGATAAATCAAGAATTTGTTTAGATCCCGGTATCGGTTTTGCTCTTACAAAAAGAGAAAACTTAGAATTGATTAAGGGAATAGATAGAATTCATGATATGGGATATTTATCCTTTTTAGGAGTTTCCAGAAAGAGATTTGTAGTAAATATTTTAACTGAAAATAATATTGACTCAGATATAAAAACAGAAGAAGGACTTTCTAATGTAGATTTGGCATCTGCATATTTAAGTGCGATTGCATCTTTTAAAGGTGTAAATATACTAAGAGTTCATGATTTTGATAAACATTTTTCAGCAATTTTAATTGGAGATGCAATTAGAATGGCAGATAAAAGCGAAGATATTAATTTTGGAGCATATAAAAAATAGGAGGACTTATGAGTAAAGTTTGGATTGCTTTAGGTAGTAATATGGGAGAAGGTCGGAAAAATCTTGATTTAGCAATTAAGATGATGAACGAAAGAGGAGTTTTAGTTGAAAAAGTTTCAACTTATATAGAAACTGAGCCTTATGGTTATACAGAACAGGATAACTTTGTAAATGCAGTTTGTATAGCTGAGACAAAGCTTAGTCCTAGAGAGCTTTTAGAAGTTCTTTTGAAAATAGAGCTTGATATGGGACGAGTTAGAATAATCAAATGGGGGCCAAGAATTATTGACTTAGATATTTTATTCTATGAAGATTTAATAATTGATGAAGAAGATTTAAAAGTTCCACATATTGAAATACAAAAAAGATCTTTTGTTTTAGAGCCTATGAATGAGATAAGTCCGGATAAAATTCATCCTGTATTTAAAAAGACTGTTCATCAATTATTGTTGGATTTAAACTCTTGTGATATTTAGAATTTAGGCTATTATTCTTGAAAAAATAGAGTTTTTATGTTAATATTATGTAAGATAAAAGATAATTAAGGAGGTTTTTTATGACACCACATAATAGAGCGATAGAAGGAGAAATTGCAGAAACTGTCTTAATGCCAGGAGATCCTTTAAGAGCGAAGTTTATTGCAGAAAATTTTTTAGAAGATGTTACATTATTTAATGATGTAAGAGGAATGTTAGGTTATACAGGAACTTATAAGGGTAAAAAAGTTTCAGTAATGGGAAGCGGAATGGGTGTTCCATCAATTGGAATTTATTCTTATGAATTAATTCATTTTTATGGAGTTAAGAATTTAATCAGAATCGGTTCTTGTGGAGCTTACAGCGATAAACTTAAATTATATGATGTAGTTGTAGGAATGGCTGCTTCAACAGATTCAAATTTTGCTCATCAATATAAATTGGATGGAACATATTCAGCAAACTGTTCTTGGGAACTTTTAAGAAAAACTTATGAAGCATCAAAAGAACAAAATATTGATATCAATGTAGGTAATATTTTCTGTTCTGATATTTTCTATAATGCTTCACCTGAAGATTGGAAAAAATGGGCACAAATGGGAGTTTTAGCAGTAGATATGGAAAGCTATGCACTTTATTGTAATGCTAATTATGCAGGAGTTAATGCAATTACAATTTTAACTGTTTCAGACTCATTCCATTTTAAAGAAATTACAACACCGGAAGAAAGACAAAACAGTTTTACAACAATGATGAAATTAGCATTGGAGATAGCATAATGGAACTAAATAGATATATGGATCATACTGCATTAAAAGCAGATACTACTTATGAAATGATAGACAAACTTTGTGAAGAAGCAAAAAAATATGACTTTTTCTCTGTTTGTGTCAATGGTTGTCATGTAAAAAGATGTGCTGAAAACTTAAAGGGGTCAAATACTAAAGTTTGTACTGTTGTAGGATTTCCACTAGGAGCAATGACAACAGAAAGTAAAGTTTTTGAAACTGAAAATGCAATCAAAAACGGTGCAAATGAAATTGATATGGTAATTAATATAGGAGCATTAAAATCAAATGATTTAGATTTTGTTTATAATGATATAAAGGCGCTTGTAGATGTTACAAGAGGAAAAGCACTTTTAAAAGTTATTATAGAAACTTGTTTATTAACAGATGAAGAAATTGTGAAAGTTTCTGAACTTTGTGTTAAGGCGGGAGCAGAATTTGTAAAAACTTCAACAGGATTTAGCACTTCAGGCGCAAATGAACATGTTGTTTCACTTATGAAAAAAACTGTCGGAGAAAAAGCAAAGGTTAAAGCTAGTGGAGGAATTAGAGATAAGGCTACTGCTTTAAAAATGATTGAATTAGGTGCTGATAGACTTGGCGTAAGTGCAAGTGTAAAAATAATTACAGAATAAAATGGGAGTTGGGAACAACTTCCTTTTTTAAAATAGGATTTTTAATACATTTGAGTATTATTATCTTTTAGAGGGTATATTTTTTTATAGAATCAGAAAGGGGATGATTTTATGAAAAAATTTATAATTCCTTTTATTATAGGAGTTTTTATAGTGATTGGAATAGCAATAAGATTTATTGGAAATAATAAAGAGGGAGAGCGAACTATGGAAAAACCAAAAGTTGATGTAAATTCAATTAAAAACAAAGGAGAAATCTATCTAGCAGGAGGCTGTTTCTGGGGTGTTGAGGGATATTATTCAAAAATTGATGGTATTGTTGATACAACTGTTGGATATGCAAATGGAAATGGTTCAGAGACAAGTTATGAAAAAATAAAAAGTACAGATCATGCTGAAACTGTGCATATAGTTTATGATAAGGATAAAATTTCGCTTGAAGAAATTTTGCAACATTATTTTAGAATAATTGAGCCTACAAGTGTGAATAGACAAGGAAATGATA
>ERZ773099.951-NODE-951-length-22323-cov-3.412745_pt1 | contig 22323 bp, 19 predicted proteins | sample MGYA00511120_ERZ773099 | MGnify/ENA primary metagenome ERZ773099 (study PRJEB29015, sample SAMEA2738012) | human oral metagenome | biome: human oral; feature: human-associated habitat; material: dental | place: China | collected 2104 ...
AGAGTTGGTAAATACTTACCAGCCCGAAGAGTATGGCAAATAGTTTAATAAGTCCTTTGTTTTGCATTTTTTTATTTGTATGAAATAAACGAAGATAATTGTAATTTTTTTTTGATTTTTTGCAAATGTTGAGTGATGGATTATTATTTTGTAGTTTTTTATATTTGACATTTCTTCATAAATGTGTATAATATATTTTATGCGGATTTATATTTTAGTTATTAGAATAATGAATATTAATCATTCTAGGGAATCTAAGAATACAATATCAGAGGTGCAGAATATTCCATTTAGCTCAATCGCTCTTTGACCTTCGGGTGTGAGAAACAGCCCTCAGGTTACAATTGATGAGCTTAAACAGGTCTATCTTGATTCGGTTGAAGCAAATATTCGTGTGATGGGGGTGAGAAATCCTGATTCTATACGTAGAATTTTGTATCATGCTCAGAGTATTGAGAATATTTTTAGGATTGGAAGGCAATACATTAGTCAGCCTGTTAATAAGGCTGAGTGAAGTTGTGGTATTAAACTTTCTAATTCTGGTAATTTTAAGTTTGATCCGGTTATTTCTTTTGATCCCCAAGCGTTCACAGATAAGCAAAGTCTTCTTGATGTTGTTTATCATGAAGCTTCTCATTTGGTGTTTCAGTGTGATTATCTTCTTAATAAAATTCATCAAGCTTCATCTGGTCTTCCAGCGATCGAGATCATTAATAATGCAATTAATCAGTATAATACAGATGTTAATGCTAGATTTAAAACTGAGTTTTTTGCTCGTGTTGTTTCTGCTGATTATGTTCATAAGAAAGGGGAGAACTGAAGAAGAGTTTGGGAGGCAACGGGAACCTCACCTATTCAATGACAATCTACTGAATATAATGATTCAATCCTTTATGCTAAAGAGTTTACTCGTATGAAGATTCAGCTTTATAATCTTTTAGCTAGACAGTATGGAATGGATCCTAATAGGGAAAGAAATAGTCAATTGGTTCCTGCCGCGGATCAGCTCTTTCAATCGTATCTTAGAGATCTTTTGCATATTTTTATGAGGGATGATTGTACCAAGGAGAGGATCAAGTATCTTATATATCATGCTTCTAGTATCTTGTCCCGTGTTGTACAGAATCCTTACTGAACCTATGAGAAGTTTTATGCTGATTTTTCAGCTACTACAGGCTACTGACATAGCTGAACTCTTAGCAGATAAAAGGTAGTATGCCTTTATATTGTATGTATATTATTCGTTTCTATTCACTCGTTCCCTTGTATGTTTAATTGAGGTTTCTTGAGAAAAATGCAATACAAGAAAAATCTGAATATAAAAAAAACGTTTGTTTTAGGGATAAAAATCGCTATAGATAATCAGAGTTTTTATTCTTTTGAAATGAGGTGATGGAGTATGTGATTACGGTTGGGCTGGAGATTCATTTGAAACTAGCGACAGCGACCAAGATTTTTTGTCCCTGTAAAAATGAGCAAAATCTGGATGATAATCATCCAAATACAACAGTATGTCCAGTATGTACAGGGCAACCTGGTGCTTTGCCGCAACTCAGTGAAGAAGTTGTAAAAAAGGGATTGCTTTTAGGGAAAGCGCTCAAATGTGTAGTTCAAAATCCTTCATCATTTGATAGAAAGTCGTACTTTTATCCAGATTTGCCGATGGGATATCAGATTACGCAGTTTTATCGTCCGATCAATGTTAACGGTCAGCTTTCATTTTTTTCTGAGACTTTTGATGAGGAGAGAACGGTAACAATTACTGATGCTCATCTGGAATGTGATACTGCTAAAGTATTGCATTATAATGGTAAAATGTTGCTAGATTTTAATCGTGCAGGGACGCCATTGATAGAAATCGTGACGGGTCCAGATTTTCAGGGTGCTGATGAGGCTGTTGCTTTTGCAAAGGAGATTCAGAGGATTGCAAAATATAATCAGATTTCTGATGCTGATATGGAGAAAGGTCAGATGAGAGTTGATGTAAATGTTTCGATTAGACCTTCACTTGATGCTCCGTTTGGAACAAGAGTTGAGCTCAAAAATATTAACTCGTTTTCTGCGATCAAAAGAGCCATTGAAACTGAGGTGAAAAGACAGCTTGCGTGCCGAGAAGCAAATGAGCCAATCAATCAGGAGACAAGAAGACGAGATGATCTGAAAGGAATGTCCTTTATGATGAGGAGCAAGGAAGATGCGCTTGATTATAGATATTTCCCAGAGCCAGATTTGCCAGAGCTACAGCTAAAAAATGAGCTCTTGGATGAGGTGAATGCTAGTGATATCTTGCTTCCTTATGAAAAAATTAAAGAAATGAAATCTGATTTCGGTTTTCATAAGGAGTTTATCAATGTTTTGATCAATGATAAGGAAGTATTAGATTTTTTCTATGATTTGGTGAAAATGGGCTTTTGACCAAAGCTTGTAGCGAAGTGGATTGCAGGTCCGATCAGTGCCTATATGACTGCGAATGCGGTTGCGATCTCTGAATTAAAGATTGATAAGGAGCAGTTAATCAGCTTTTTTAAGCTTGCAGAAGAGGGTAAATTGATAGAAAATCAGTTGAAGATTTTGATGGATGAGTTGCTCAATCAGTGAGGTAATTTGCAAGAAATTATCAAGGAAAAATGATTTGATGCGCCTGCTGTTAGTGAAGATGAGATTACTGAAGTTGCGAAGGGGGTTTTAGATGCGAATCCTCAGATTGTTGAGCAGTATAAAGGTGGAAAAGTTACTGTGATTGGATTTTTTGTTGGGCAGGTGATGAAACAAACGCAATGAAAGGCCAATCCAAAGGAGATTCAGGAGATTATGACAAGATTGTTGTCGGCTTAGTTATTTTGTTGCTAGATAGTTGTCAGACTTGAGGAAGTCTGGCAATTTTTGTGTTGAGAGATATTCTTTTCAGATTGTTTTATCTCTGAAGGTTGCAGTTGAGAGGATTTTGATATTTTCTTGTGGGATCTTTTCTCAAGATGGGCAGATTTGTACTGTGGTTTCTGTGGTTTCTGAGGTGTTTGAGAGAATGAAATAGCTATTGGTATTCGAGGTTATGCCGTTCTTCCATTCTTCTAGTGTGGGGGTGTTATTTTGATCATAGGTAGCAATTGTCTTTTTTAGGCTATTGCTGTCTCATTCGATGGCGATGGTTGAAATTTTTACTTGTCCCATTTGATTTCATCATAATCATACCTTGTTTGCATAAAATGCTGGGATAATGATTGATTGTCCTCAGCTGAGTGTGATTCGTTTATCCTTAGACTTAGAGCAGTTATTCAGCGAATCTCAGAGTCAGGTAATCTCGAGATTAAGGTTAAAATCTGGACAAATTCAGTTTTCTTCTTTTTCTCTTTTACAGGTAAAGTTGTTTAGAATATTCTTTTTGTCTTCTTCTCTTAGAGTATAGTCAAAGTTTGCTTTTGTGGTATTGGTAAGGAGAAATCATACTTCAGCTCCAGCTTTTGCCAGATATGAGGCTTTTTGGTAGCTGGCGATATCTTCACTATATCTCAAAAAACCTCTCATCATCATACTGATCAAAAGCCCAATCAAGGAGCTTGCAAAGAGGACAAAAAGTGCGAGGAGGATGATATTACCTTTCGGATTAGTCAGTTGGTTTCTCATTTTTTACTGGAGAATAAATACTAGGAGTTGTTCACTGGAGTGAAACAAATGTTTGGAGTGGTAATACGACATTATTGCTTCGTTGACTCGGTGTGTAGTGTTTGCTTGTGAGTGTAATAAAGAGCCAAAAACCTGGTTTCCCTGCAGGTGGAAGTTTACTTATATTAGAATCTTGGTTTTCGATTTCATATATTTTCTGTAGATCTTGGTTAGAGATGAAAGGGATAATTTTAAACTGGGCTTGGCTAATGTTGAATTTTTTGCTGTCTAGGAGTGCGATTTCCTCTTTGTTTTTTTTAAGTATGAGTTTGCAATTGGAATTTCTAATGGTTTTGAGTGTTTTTTCGTTTTCTACTGGGAGAAGTTCTTCGAGCTCTGAAGATGATCAGTTTTCTTTTTGTTCTCGGAGCTCAGAGGCTTGGAAACAAGTTCCGGTAGTGTTTATGCTTATTCCTTGATTGTTCTCATCTTTGAGGTAGAGTGCTGAGACCATTCCCTCTGATGTTTGTAGTTTCGAATATTTATATTCTGAGTAATCAATTGTTGTTGTCTGAGCGAGGTTTTCTAGGACTTGGGTCAAAACAAGGGCTTCTTTTGCGATTTCTTTTTCCTGCTGGATACGATAGGAAATTCTAGAGATAGTGGTATAGGTTTGGAGAATAATCCCAGAAAGAAGTCAGAAAAGTCAGACTACAATCAGAATTTCAACGAGAGTAAATGCCTTATTTTTCATAGGAATATGAGGAGTAAAGAAAATGGAAATCAGATTTTTATCTTTCTGAATCTCTAGGTCAGAGGAAGCTTTCTAGGACAACTTCTCCTGTGAAGCTTCATCTTTTATAAATCACATGAGAATTGACTTTTAGAAGCTCTAAGTTTTCAATCTTGAGGGGGACAAATTCAATTCGTCTAGCATAGCCTTTGTTTGGAGTCTCGGTTCTTGCTTTATAGGTATAGGGAGTGATGTTTTTTGTGGGTTCAAGTGTTGTGAGTTCAAGAGCAAAAGTTTTGAAATATTCATCAAAAGTGTCCGCTGTGTATTCTCAGATTTCTGTTTTTTCTAGGAGGTAATAGGGATTCTTATTTTTATCGACTGAAAGTCCGATTTTGAAGGTGGTATTTCAGTCTTTTCAGAGAAATTCTTCTTTTCCTCAGTCATTATTTCCGGTCCGTGCGTAGTAGTCCCGAGGATAACCTTGTTCGAGGTTGCTATCTCTATGATGAAATGCGAGATCGATTCCTTCTTTTGCTAAAAGTGTAGCTCTTGTCTGCATATTGATGGTATCAAAGTTTTTGACGCTATTAGCCATGATTGAGAGAATCGCTAGGATTCCAACTCAGAAAATCACGATAACGATCAGAATTTCTATGAGGGTAAAAGCTTTTTTTCTCATCAGAGGAGTAGTTGTGTAAAAGATAGATTATATATAGGTATTGTAAGCAAAAAATCAAATATATTATTGGTTGAGTCAGATTTTCTCTTGATTTGTTGGTATGGTTTTATACCATTTCTTAGTAAGTCGATAGAAAAAATAGGAAAAATCTGGATAAAATCGGAGTTTACTCTTTATAATAGCCCTTATCTCTAATAAAATCTTATATCATGAAGAAAATGCGTTCACTAGCTGTGCTAGCACTCGTTATGGTAGCATCTTATTTCGTTGGATGTAGTGCTTCAGATGAGCAAACTATTCAAGCTCCATCTAAGCCAATGGCTAGGTATAAGGCTCAGGAAGTGGTAAAGGAAACTTTGCCACTTATTGATGCATTTGTAGATGCTCAGTATAATTATGCTTTGGGCAAAGATTCTGTTCCCCAGTGGGATCAGTATCTCGTCAATCCTGAGCCAAACCTTAAGCAGAGAATAGACCGTGCTGTCTATCTCAGGAAAGGAGGTCCTGAAATGCTTTCTTATTCAGGACATTTTAAAACGACTGAATATAGTAAAATATCATTTAAAAAAGATAGATGGATATTGGATGATGTTGTTCTCTGGTTTGAACTTCTTCAGGGAAACCCGAGTAATCCCAGTAGATCACAAGGCGGGATGAATTATCAGTTTAGTCTCAAAAAAAATGTTCAAGGGGAGTGGAAGATCCTTAGTTGGAGAGATGATGTTGATATCCTTCCTTATCCAATATGGGACTATTGGGGAACAGATGAAAATGCACCCAAAGTTGAGCGAGCATCTTCGGTAGCTTCGAGAAATCCCTCTTGGTATGATCGTTATCTTATCATTGAGAGCCCACTTTGGTACTGGAATAGCCAACGATTAGGTTTTGGTGTTGTGTGGAACTTGTTTTGATTTCCTTGAAGAATGTTTTAGAAATCATATACTTATCTTCTGAATATGATTCTTTCTCTTTTATCTCAATCTAAAAAAAAGATGAAAAATCTGATTTTTGTTTTATTTTTAGTCTTTGGGTTTACTTTTTCATTGACTTTTGCACAGTTTTCTGATAGTGAGCAGAGTCCCTATGCGAGCGCAATTGCTCAGCTGGCGAATCGTAATATTGTAAAGGGGTATCCAGATGGGACTTTTAAGCCTCAGCAGGCTATTACCCGTGCTGAGCTACTAAAGATTATTCTCTTGGCAGCGAACGTTGAGCTTTCAGCTGGGCAAGAGAGTTGTTTCTCTGATGTGCCAAAGGAGGAGCGGTATGCTGATGTTGTGTGTTCTGCAAAGGCGATGGGAATTGTAAGGTGATATGATGATTGAACCTTTAAGCCAAATCAGACAGTTACTTTTGTTGAGGGCTTGAAGATGGCGATTGAGGGATTCAAGGTGCAGACCAGAGATGTGAAATCAGATTTTTGGTATGCGAGGTATTTGGATTTTGTTCATCAGAACTGAATTTTTTCTCAATATGCTTATTATCCAGAGCAGAAGCTGACTCGTGAAATGATGGCGCACTTAGCGATCAAGCTTTTGGAGGGGCTTTCTGGTAGCTGGAATTATACCAGAAATGTGGAATCTCTTGGGTGTGGAAGATCTCAGCCTTTAACTCCTCCTTCTGCTGTTATGGTCAATGGAGTAGAGAGGCATTTTATCACTAGTGTGGGGAGAAGTTATTCCTCATCAAAACCCGCAAAGCTCATATTTGCTTTTCATGGTCGTACGAGTGATAATGCGAGTCTTGGATATTATGGGATAGAGGGAGCGTCTGATGGAAACGTAATTACTGTCTATCCTGCAGGTTTACCGGAAGAAGGACCTCAGAGAAATCGAAGAGATCCGTGAGATAAAGTTTCAAATCTTAGGGATTATCAGCTTTTTGATGAGATAAAAAAACTGATTTCAGAGCAGTATTGTATTGATCCAGGAGAAGTATATGTGGTTGGACATTCACTGGGAGGTTGGTTTACGAGTATGCTTGGATGTGCTAGGGCTGAGGCGATTCGCTGAGTTGGGATTGTGGCAGGAAGTCCAATGCGTTTCCCTACCTGTTTAGCTCCAACTCCTGCGATTATTTTTCATAATCCTAGTGATAATCTAGCCTCTTTCGCTTGAGGAGAGCAAATTCGTAATCAGTATCTTAAGCAAAATCAGTGTTGAGCTGATACGATAGTGTATGAGAATAGTTATGGGATGGAGTGTGTAAAGTATACAAGCTGTCTTCCTACTTCTCCTGTAGTGTTTTGCAAATATTCTGAGGGGAATCATATGTGGCCAAGTTGAGCAGAACAGTTGATGCGAAAATTTTGGAGTGAACAATAAGATGATCTCGTGTGTATAAGGGAGAAAAAATCTGAATTTTCTCTCTTTTCTCTTGAAATGAAGGGGAATTCGGCTATAGTTTTGCTCACATTTTACTCGTGTAGAAAAGAGAATGAATCATACAGGATGGCAGTTGAAAATTGCTGATATGCTCCAGACTAATGTTACTGATGAAATAGTAATTGAAAATCAGGATTTGGATATGATAGCAGGGCTCTCAGAAGCGGGAATTTCAGCTAAGATCAGGCTTCAATCTTTGTGAAAAGATGCTATTTTTGCTGTGATTGAAGAGCTTGAGTGTGAGATTACTGAGAGTTGTGATAGTTGTGGAAGCGAATATCAGAGAGCGGTAAGTGTTCAGGACTATAGCGCAAAATATGTCTTATCTGTTGATGAAGATGAGCCTGAGGAAGAGGTCCTTTTGATTGATCAGAGAAATGGAATTATTGATCTTTGAGAGTTGGTGTATCATGCGATTAAAATGCAGGAGCCTTTTGTAAAGCGTTGTCCTGATTGTGAAAATAAGGAGGTCTCTGATGATGATCAAGATTTGGAAGAACGGGAATAAGAATCTGATTTTTCTTTTTTGATATCAAAAAATCCCTTATTATAAGGGATTTTTTTGTATTTTGATTTTGCTATTGAGTACAGAGTGACATATTTTTAAGTTCTCTATAGATTTCAAATTTTTTGATCATTTGGTTGTAAGGAGAGAGTCTATCAAATTCTTCAATTTGAGATGTGAGTGAGTCTTTAAGTTCTAGCAGATTTGAAAGAAGTGCAACCTTACCATCTGAGCTATCAGTACTTGCTCCGATGATTTTCATCTTTTCATTTACCTTATCTAGAGCACCTTGTACTGTGAGGTCTGTAGAGCTTCCGCTACCAAAGCATGCTTCCTTTAGTAGTGTTGAGATTTCTGTAGATTCTTCAGTAGAGATTCCTCTTCCATAGATGTTGAAGCTTACATTTCCTAGGTATTCACCATCATCAGCAAGTGAGAATCCTTGAGCCTTTGCTTTATCAAAGGTAAAAGATTGAATGGCGATCAATGGTGGTATTGAAGCATAAAAATCTTTGAGCAACGTTGCTTTATCTGCTGTTGATTCCACTCAAATAGAGTAGGCCAGTCCTGGAATAGTTCTATATTTATCTCTAAATCTAAAGTAACATGTAGCTGAAGATTCTTTTTCTCCACAGACGATACTTTGTTTGATGACCTTGTCTACGAGTGCGTTATCTATGAGGAGATTTACTTCATCAGATTTGCTCTCTAGAAAGTTGTAGAGATAATGTGCAATAATCTGATTTTTGAATGTTTTTTCATCCATAGTATCGCTTTTTTTCGCACCATAGGTTTGAATCAGATTTTTGATTTCTTCTGCTTTTTCTTCTCTAATAGTGTCAAAGAGATGGTAGGTGAAATCGTTTAAAAGTCAGATATTGTTGATGTTTGATGTAAGTGAGAGCTTGTCTACTAGTAGGAGAAAGGCTCTTTTTGAGTTTGATTTGAATGAGATGGAGATTGGGATATTAAAAAATCAGTTTCCTCCTTCTTTGATCTCTCAGATTTGCATATTTACGACTTCATTGGTTCCGATATCCTTACCACTTTCTCTGATGATGCTACTCCACTGAGAAAGGAGAGAGATGTCTTGGTATGGATTTTTTTGGAGGTATTTTTTACCAAGAATACTGAGGTCAATTTGTTGAGTATATGGATCCTTCCAAATATTGAGTGATGGAAGGAGAAAGTTTCTCAAAAAATCTGAATATACACTTTTTTTGAAGTTCAGCTCGGCTTCAACTCTCTCTTTTGTAGTTTTTGTAGTAGTGTAGAGCTCTAGCATCTCATTGAAGTTGGTTGGAAGTTCATCTTTAAGATCAGCCATAAGCTCATCATTTTTGAAGGTATTGAGCTGATAGTTTTTGAGTTGTTCGAGTTGAGAGAGTCTCTGATTGAGTGCATGGTTTCTATAAAATGCTAATCCGATAAAGATTAGTGTAGTCAGTAAAAGTACTGCGAAGATTCCAAGCATAATCAGATAGCTTTCTTTCTTCACTCAAAAGGCGAGTATTTCTCAGTTTTTTCACTTTTTTTTACCGCTTAGATTGAGCCAGAGATTTTTTGCCCATTCGATTATAGCTTTCATGTTAAATGCTCATTTTGTGCTTCAAATATTGAATTCCATTGTAAATAGGTAGATATAAAGCTGATTTTTGTTTGAGATTATTATTGATTTTCTAGAGTAGTATTGTCTCCTGATTCTGTTTCAGAATCTGTTAGGAATCCTCAAAGTTCATTTTTATTTGTTTCCTCAGAGTTTGCTTGTTCTGATAGAGGCGTATTATTCGTTGGTAATTGACTTTCTGTTTCTTGCGTAGTAGGCATAAGATTTGATTGATATTTATCTACGTAGTCAAAGATTTCTCTTTCAGTATTTTTTTGGATTGGAAGAGTGAATGTTTTGACTGAATTGTTTACCATATATTTTGAACCTCAGATTGTGATAGGTTTTGAAGTTACTCTGATATCCTTTGCATCAATCGCTTTTCCGACGATGAAGGTACTTTGCTTAAGGAGTTGGATCAGCTCTGAAACGATGAAGATATGCGGACTCTTGATACCTTGTTTGAGGAGTACATATTCATCTTCTTTTAATGTATTTACTTCAACAGTAAATGCGATGCTATTACTCTTTCCATCAAAGCTATTGAAGGTGATTGAGAAGCTTGGTACATTGCTGTATTCTAGTTTTTTATCAATATGTTCCATAAGTTTCTTGAAAAAACTAGTATTAAACGGCTTTTCTCCAGTTGATTTTTCTCTGAGTTGATAATACTTATCAAAGTCTCAGATAATGTTACATTGCACTGGTTCGTATGGATTATTATAACAATAGTTAAGATAATTCTGAATATCGTTTTCACCTCTTTCAATAAGTTCATTCAGGATTTTTTTGATTTCTGATTGTTGGTATCCGAAGTCACTTACCATTGATGAGAGGAAGGTATCCATTAGAGAGAAAACCTTGATTGCACTTGAGAATTTTACTACTTCAAGTGAGAGAAGACTTCTTTGGATTGATCCAACAGCGTTATCTTGTTTGAGGATTCATACGAGTTCCTCTGGGAAAAATCAATCTTTATTGAGAGCATTAGTATCTTGCTGGATCTTTCACTTGAGATCAAGAATGCTTGTTCCAATCTTGTTTGCAACAGATTGAAGGATATCTCTTTTCTGGACGTAATTTAGAGAGAGGTCTTTGATGATTTTAGTGATTTTTTCTTTTGCTCATTCATCAACATTCAGATTTTCGTATTTTTGGAGATCAAAAAGTCCGAGTGTTTTTCAGTATTCATCATAGTTTTTGGATGTTTTTTCCGTGATGGTTGAAAGATGAGAAATATCTGCTTGAGATTTTTCTCCTAAATACTGCCAAAATGCGAATGAAGCAAAGCCTAAGAGTCCCAATATGATTGATCCTACGAGCAAAAGCAAAAATTTTTGATTGTAAGAGACAATTTTTGTCGGATGAACTCCATGGGCTCCAAGTCCTGCGATATTATCATTTAGCAGGTCAAGAGTTGTGCTCACTCCAGCTGCAGCAATGTGCATATTGCTATCATCTTCAGGATCAGCTTTTTGTTCTATTAGTTTCTCCTCGCTTTTGAGTTCTGGAGCTTTGTCGGTAGCAAGTTGAGCCTGAAGAGATTGCTGAGGCTTAGACTGAGGAGTAGTTGGGACTGTTGGAATGGTTTCTCAGGCTTGAGCTTGCTTTACTCCTGCATCAGTTGGAACTGGGATCTCTTGCGGTGAATTTTTTGCGGCTTTTTCAAGCTGTGATGCCAGAGATTCCTCTAAAAGTGGATTTGTGCTATCTTCTGCAATTGCCATAAATGATGAGCATTAAGGTATAAAAATGTTCTCTTAAGTATAGTTGATTTTTTTTAAAAGTCAAAAAAGTCAGATTTTTTTTGTTTTAGAAGTTTGCTTTTTTGCTTGAAATTTTCAGTTGCATTTAGCTGTCAAAATTTTATACTTGAGTGCAAAAATGCGGAATTTTTTCGCTGAAATCAGAATTTTATGATCTTAAATATATATAAATAATGCCACTACGAGGAGCAATCGTTTCGGCGGCTATTTCTTTAGCGATTGGAGGAGCTGCTGGTTTTTATGGATATAAAAAATCGCTTACAGAAAAACAGCTTCGCTACAAAAAAAAGATGGAAAGAGTAAAGGAAATCGAAGAGGAAATGCTTGATGAAGCTAAGAAGAAGGCTGAAGTTATCCTTGAACAAGCTGAGGTTAAGGCTCAAAAGATTGAGGATCAGAGGCTTGCTAAGATGGAAGAGATTCAAAATAGGCTCTTATTGAGAGAAGAAAAGATGGATCAAAAGCTAGAAAAGCTTGAGGAAGAAAAAATGAAAATCGTGGAAAAACAAAGAGAGGCTGATCAGTTGATTGATCAGCAAAAGATGAAACTCTCTGAGATTGCTGGAATTAAGCCGGAGGAAGCTAAACAGCAAATTATGGAAAGAATTGAGGCTGAACATCAGGAAGAGTTGATTAGATATATTGAGAAGTTTAAGACAATTAAGGCTGAAGAAGCTAGAAAAGAAGCAGCAATTATTATTTCTCAGGCTTTGCCTAAGGTAGCTGCTGATACCGTGAGTGAATTTACCTCAAAGATGATTGACTTGCCAAGTGAGGAATTTAAGGGAAAGTTAATTGGAAGAGAGGGAAGGAATATTTCGCTTTTTGAAAAATTGACAGGAGTTGAATTATTAATTGATGATACGCCTCTTTCAGTCAGAATTTCATCTTTTGACTGTGAAAAGAGATTTGTTGCTGCAAAAACTCTTGAACTTTTGATCAAAGATGGAAGGATTAATCCTTTTTATATTGAAAAGGTTTTTAATCAGGTGACTGCTGACTTGCAGACTACTTTGATGGAGAAAGGGAAAGAGGCATTGACTGTTTTGAATATACCTATGATGAAACCTGAAGTAGTAAGAGCTATTGGTCAGTTTTTTCTAAGGTATAGTTATGGACAAAATTTGTGGATTCATTCTCTAGAGGTGGCAAAAACTTCAGAGATGATTGCTATTGAGCTTGGTCTAGATCCTGCTTTGGCGAAAAAAGCTGGTTTGCTTCATGATGTTGGAAAAGTATTGGCTGGAGCTGGAGAATCGCATACAAAAGTTTGAGCTGATATGTTGCGTAAATGGTGAATGGATCCTGTGATTGTTAATGCTGCAGAATCTCATCACTATGATGTAGAGATGACACATCCGATCTCATGGATTGTGGCTGCTGCAGATGCGATGTCGGCTTCTAGACCTGGAGCTAGGTTTGATACCAAGGAGTTCTTTATTGAAAAGATGGGAGAGCTTGAGAAGTTGATTCGTGAGGTTGAGGGTGTTGAGAAAGTGCATATTATGCAGGCGGGAAGAGAAATTATGGTCTTTGTAAATCCAAAGATGATCTCAGATTTGCAGGTTGAGGGATTGCTCCAAACTGTTGGAAAGAAGATTGAGGAACAGCTTGACTATCCAGGAATTATTAGACTTACAGCGTTAAGAGAAACAAAACTCATACAATATCTAAGATAAGTTGTTTATATCTTTTTTGATTTACATGTATCCATTTATTGAGGTATTTGGGACAAAGATGTATATGACAGGTGTGGGAATTGTTCTCTCCTGTATTGTCTTTCTAGTGACAACCTATTATCTTTGTAAAAAATACAATCAGGATTTTATTAAGCTTTTCAACTGGCTGCCGTGGCTTATTATCCCAGCGTATGTATTGTGACTTTATGTGTCAGCAGTGCTAGATGGAGGCTCACTTATTCCTTCCTCACTAAAGTTTTTGAGTCCGTATGGCTATCGCTTTAGTATGATAGGAGTGCTTATTGCAATTGTGTTTTCTATGGTTTTGTTTTTGAGAAACTTTAGAAGGAGTGAGACGAAAAAGGTCTGGATTGATATTTTTTTCTTTGGATTTGTAAATGCTTTGACGGTTTTAGGAATTTTCCTTTTGCTGTGAGATAATTTTATAGGAAAGGAGTATTCAGGTTTTTTGCATGTGACTGCACTGAGACCTGAGAGTGCACTTGTAAAATTTGAAGGAGTCTATCCTCTTGGTCTTTTCCTTTCAGTTTGAGCTGTAATTGTAAATGTAATTGTGAGTGTATGGAGGTTTATGACTAAGAAGGTTGGGCATTGAATTGTATGATTTATTCTGCTTTTTGTGCTGTTTTTGGTCTTGTTATCATTTTGGAATTATCCTGCACATGGTGTAGTTGCCTTGGGAAGGTTTACACTTGATATTAACTATTTTGTGTTGTTATTTTTGATTTTGTATTTTGGACTTATCCGAAGAAAACTGAGAAAACCGTATTAACATTGGGGCTAGAATGCTTGAATAAATTTTAAAAATTTATATAAGCGGTTCATGAGTATAAAAAACCTCTATAAAAGAGATGTAAAAATAGGTAACAAAATTATACTAAAAATTTTGAGAAATTTTTGTATGGATTTTAGTGCAACAGATAGCAGTAAAATATTAAGAATAAGGAGAGCAACGGTAACTTCTCAATATAACTATTTTAGAAAAGTTATATATGAATATTGCATATCAGGAGAAGAGGTTTTTAACTGAGTAATTGGGATGGATGAGAGTTATTTTTAACCCCAAAGAGTAAGATGAAAAAGATGAAGATGAGCCAGATGAAAAATAAAAGTATTTGGTCTTCTGAAAAGGAAATGAAGAGTTTACACTCATATTGTGGATGATGTAGCAGCAGATACACTATTGCCGATAATAAGAGGTAAAATAAGCGTAGAATCTGTAATAAATACGGATTGATGGCACTCATACAATTGATTGGTAGATCTATGATACAAGAAACATTATAGAGTAAATCATTGAGAAAATGAGTTCGCAAGAGAGAAACAACACATAAATTGAATAGAAAGTTTTCGATGATACTGTAAAAGGAAATTTGTAAAATTTAATTGAATAAATAAAGAAAAATTCGCATTACACCTCAAAGAATGCGAATTTAGGTTTAATTGTTGATTATCTAAAGAAGATATGTATTCTAAATGTAATGTAAGAAACTTTTAAAGCAATATGTTAAAAATTTTTAGCTATTGCATTCTAGCCCCTAACATTTTATTTGCGTTTGATGTGAACTGTAGCTGATGAAGTTCTATTTTGCCAAGACTGAGAGCTTATATAAACTATTCAAAACTCTTGAAAGAATCCCACCTCAAAAGGCTGCTGAGATCTTTATTGATCCCGAGCACTCTTTTTTTGAAAATCAGCGATGGGGAAAGGAGGCATTGAATATTATCAAGAATAGAAATCTGAATATTACTTTTTTGGCAGAGAAACCCTCGAGTAGAACTTATTTTCAGCAGATCGGAGCACAGGTTCAATATAAGGAAGAAAGACTTATTCTGAAGGTGCTAAAAACAATTTCTCTTTTTCTGTTTGATATCAAAAAGTTTCATCTTCATACCTATAATAAGCAAAAATATCTGTTTTATATGGTATTTTTCTTTGAAATTTTAGCGGGACTTGGTATTGTCTGGCTTTTATTTTTGTTGATCTTGCCGAGTGCAAGTATTACCTTAAAAGTTTCTCAGCAGACTGAAAATATTATTTATAATTTTCGTTATTATCCTGCGAGTGAACAACAGTATTTAGGAGCTATCAAGCAGCTAAGTATTCCCTATTATACGGGGAAGGTGGATTATGAGTATACGCTGTCTATTAGTACGGAAAATATCAAGCATATTATTAACCCTTCTGCTGGTAATGTAAAAATCTACAATAAAACGCCGAATGAACTCAAACTTGTATCCAATACCAGATTTGTAACTGCTGATGGACTGGTATTTCTTACAAGAGAACCAATAACGATTCCCGCAGCGATTAATGGTAGCACCTCGGAAGTTAAAGTGAAGCTTTATGCGGCTGAGTATGATGAATCTGAAAATATCATTTGAGTAAGAGGAAATATTCCAGCAAAAACACAGTTAACAATTAGGAATGTTAAGGATAGCTATTATCTCAAGCAGATCCGGGCTGAGACGATGGAAAACTTTACTGGGGGATCCATGAAATCACTTGGTATGGTCTCGGAAAAGGATCGTGAGCTTTTAGCAAAGAAGATAAAAGATGCTGTCTATAAAGATAAACTTAATATTGTAACGAGGCAGTTTTCTCAGAAAAACGCAATGGTGCTGCTTTTTGATCCGTTGATCAAAACAAAGTTTAATGCGCTTACAATAGATTGAAATATTTGAGATAAGACGACTTCTCTCAGAGGAATGGCTCAGGTTTCTTTTGATTTTTTGTATCTCAAATGGGATGATGTGGTCAGTGCTTTTAGTACTTATGTTAAGCAGAGGCAATCGGATAGTATTCAGCTTATTAGTCTCGATCCAAATACTTTTTGATTTGTTGGAGATCTTGGTCGAGTGATTCAGAATAAGGTTTTTATGTTGCCGACCAAAATTACGATTTTGCAAGGGTATGATTTTTCTAGGGATACAAAGGGGATTTTAAGTCAGATTAAGACAAATGTGGTTGGTAAGAGTATTGAGGAAGCAAGAAAAGAGATTCTGACTTATCCAGAGATTTCTAGTGTAAAAATTGATCTTGGACTCTTGTGAGGTCAGATGTTGCCTGATATTCGTTCGAGGATTAAACTTGATGTTGAGCTTTAAAAAAGTATGAGAAAAACTCCTGTAAAAAAACAGGAGTTTTTTTAGAAAATGTGATATGCAAACTATGGGGATAGAAAAAAGGTAGAACGCTGATTTGTTCTACCTTATGATAATACATATAAACTTAGTCTTCATTTGTTGGGTTTTTGCAATTTTGTGCGAAGAAATTTGAATAGTTTTCATCACTAGGAATGGTTTCATCATAAGTATCATTTACGACATCATACTCTTTAATCTCTCAGGTTTTTTTGTTTACTTGGAAACGATGATACTTTAGAACTCTATTGGGATATTCCTCAGCTAGGGCAACTCAATAGCCTTGATCATCAATTTGTTCTAGATCTAAATAGTAGCTCAAAAGTGGTTCTCACTCGCTATTTGAAATGTTGAGAGCTTTGTCGTATGCTGATTTTACTCCAGAGAACTGAGGAGACGCAAAGATTTGTTTTTCAATCTCTGCGAGGCAAAGCATTGTCTGATTTTCAGGTTTTTTATCTTTTTTGTTAGCTGTTGTTTGTATTGCTCATTTTTTTCCGCAAGTTAGGAGAAGGGTGTGCGGGATATCTTCAGGGAAATGAGCATCATCGTTGATTTGTTCAAGAGATGCTTGAATATGGCTCTCGCTCAAACAGATTATCCCGTCTTTTTCATATCCCATAAAGTTAACAGATCCTCGTCCCTGTGTGTTTTCTTCATTTTTTGATCGCTGGTGAAAGAATGTTTCTACGGCTTCATCAGGATTCTCTTGCAATCATGAAAGTGAGAGTTCTCGTCACTCGATAGTCAGTATTTTTTCTCATTCTTGCCATTCAAATGAGTGACTTGCTATTTGCGGTCTTTCTAAGCCACTTTTTTTAGCGAAATCTTGGAGAATAGAAACTTCAGCTGGTTGTGTGTATTCTACAGGTGTCTGTTTGCAAGCGATAAGCAGTGTAGACAGTCCTAAAATTATGATTCCTAATGTAAGTTTTTTCATGCTATTGTTTCTAAAAGATAAAACAATAATTCAGATTTTTCTTTTTTATTTTATATTGTTTAGCCTCTTGGACAGCTATTAAATATTCCAAAATCCATCAATCCAGGGACTTCCACATATTTTTCACAGGTATCGGCATTTACAGGGATTTCTCCTTGCCAATAGGTCTTTCGACCATCATCAGTCTTTCCAAGGACGAGATATTCTGTATGTTCTTTACCTTTTTGAGTTAAGAAAATCTCTAGGAGATTTCCTTTTGTTTGAATTTCGCTATAGAAGGTAGTTTTTGGATCAAGTTTTCCATGATAGTTGTTATAGTTGATCTTTTTGAAGAGATTTTCTGCCATTCCTTTTCTTCCTTCTACTAGAAAATTATCTACTTTGTCAGCGCAGCCCTCAAATATGGTGGCTCAGAAACGAATTTTTGCCTTGTATTCATGTGTATTTCCGATTCAGCTATCAGTACAAGTTTCTTTGCTGATTTCTCCTTCGATTTCACCGAGATTGTATTTTTCTCCAGTGAAAATCAGATTTTCTCCTGATATTCCCCAAGACCAGATATAGGTACTATCAGTATCAAACTGATGAGTTTCATCGTTTGGAATCGTGTATGTGAGCGTACTCATTCTTAGTTCTGCATTCCAAAAAGGTTCCTCTCCGAATAGATCAAAAGTAAATTCGAGTGGAGATGGATTTTTTTCATTAAATTCCGCACAGTGAACTTCTAAAGATTGACTGTTTTCGGTCGAAATTTTCTCTAGTTCGTTGCTTGTTTCCTTTTTTTTGTTAGAATCTTTTTCGTCTGAATATGCACGTCTTATAGTTTCTTCTGGATTATAATTGACCTTTGAGTGTACAGAACAAATTAGGTTATCTTTTAGGTACTCAACATAAGATTCTCAAACACCATCTCCTACGCTTTTTTCTACCCAGTCTTCAAATGCTTGATCGATTTTTTCTTGCATTCCGCTGTTTGATTTAATGTTAGTATTGCTAAGGAGGTAGCCAGAGAGTTCTCCATTGATTGATCCTCAACTGAAGGCTTGAGCAGTAATGTCTTTTGTTGTTTTTTCAAGTGTTGGTGCTAGAGTCTCTAGGAAGGCTTTTGCACTAATTAATCTCGTAGTCTCATTGTCTTCATTTGCTATTTTGGGGCTTTTGATATTAGTGCATCCTGATAAGAATGCTACACATGAAATAAGTAGTATGAGGCTTAGTTTTGATCGTTTTCACATGAGTATAAGTATAAAAAATAAAGAGTTATCTTCTATCGCATAATAGCCTTAAAGTAGTTAAAGTCAAGACTATATGAGATATTAGGGAACAGGGAGCAAAAATCTGATTTTTTTTCTTTTCAAAAAAAAGATAGCCTAGATAGCTATCTGATTTTGTTAAAAATGATTTATGCTTTTTTTCACTGATTTGCAACTGCCTGCATAAGCGCTGCAATTTCTTCAGGATCTCCAAGAAAATAGTCTTTAATAAGGTTCATCTCATCATCAAACTCAAACACATAGGGCACAGCAGTTGGAAGATTGAATTTAAGGATTTCTTCCTCAGAAAGGTTTTTGAGGACTTTTATTACTCCTCTGAGGCTATTCCCATGTGCAGCAACGAGGATTTCTCATTCCTGTTTGAGGGTTGGGAAGATAGTCTCCTCTAGATAAGGAAGTGTACGAGCAATACAATCCTTGAGCGATTCAGTAAGTGGCAGATCTGCTGGATTAATAAGTGCATAGCGAGGATCTAGTAGTGGTGAACGAGGATCCTGTGGATCAAGAGGATCTGTTGCAATATCATAGCTTCTTCTCCAGAGGAGCACTTGTTCTTCTCAGTACTTTTCTGCAGTTTCGGCTTTATTGAGTCCTTGGAGGGTTCCGTAATGTTTTTCATTGAGTCTTCGGCTCTTTTCAACAGGGATTCGGTCAAGGTCCATTTGATCAAGAACAGTATTTAGCGTTTTTACAGCTCTTTTTAGATATGAGGTGAATGCTTTTTTGAAGAAAAAACCTTCTTTTTTTAGTGTTTGACCAGCTTTTATGGCTTCTTGCTGTCCTTTTTCAGTGAGGTCAACGTCTGTCCATCCAGTAAATCTATTTTCTTGATTTCGAGTGCTTTCTCCGTGGCGGATCAAAACGAGTCTTTTCATATTTTCTATTGTGTTAGTGGCTAAAACTTTCGAAAAGTATAGGAAAAAGCTTTTTGAGTTCAAGAGTTTATCAAAAAACTCTCTTGCAATTTCTCTTAAAAATCCTAGACTAAGGGCAGTTTATTCAATTATCAAGATGAAAAAAATCTGATTAGAAGTCGCTCGTCCTTCGCAATCTTCTTCTCGTCGTTTATGGGTACTTCGTTGAATATTTGGAGTACTGGTTTTTTTCGCATTTGTATTTTTTTCTCTCTATGCAAGGTTGACCTGATGGTTCCTTTCTCCCAATAAAATTGATATTTTTAATGATTTGGATCAGATTTCTTTTTATTTTTGGGTCATTGATCCTGAAATTTCAAGGCAGCTATTGACGTTGGATGATGTGGTAAAGTCTTATCTGAGGGGAGAAAATGTCCTAAAAAGCAAGGAAGAAGAGCTTCTTCAGCTCCGGCAATATGCAAGGTCTCAGAAAACCTATCTTTCCAAGATGGGATTCTCAAATTATGAGAGAATATTTCAAATGCTTGATGATGCTTGGCCTTTGAGAGAGGAGATTTTTCAGCTCTTGGGAAGGGATAAAAACTATAACTATCTGATTCCGCTTCAAAATAGTAATGAGGCTCGTCCAAATTGAGGTTTTTTTGGGTCTTTTGCTTTTGTGAGTCTTTCTGGTGGGCATATTGAGGATTTGCAAGTAGTGGATTCGTATTTGCCAGACTATATCTCTCCAAACTCTCGCGTGAATTTGCCAGGTTGGATAGTAGATATTCTCTGATCAAGGGCAGTTTGATTTATTGCTGGGAATAAGTTCGGATTTACAGATAAAGATGGTCAAAATCTGAAGTTACTGTATGAAAAAATCTTTCATACTGATTTTGACCCAGAGAAAAAAGCTAGACTTTTTAAACCTGATGAACGAAATAAACTGTTTAAAAAGGATATTAAGGGGGTAGTGTTTTTGGATTCAGAGTTAATTACTTATTTGTTGCCATCGTTTCGTCAAAAGGCATGGGAGTGGCAGTTTGTAAATGCGAATATTGATCTGATTAGGGGAGCTGTGTTGAGTAATAAAAAGGATCTGTATATCAAAGATCTTAACTCCTATCTTAAACAGAATGCACTTCGTATGGCCTCAGCAGCGATCAATACTGTGCAGGAGCTTTTGCATAAGGGATATGTTAATGTGTATCTCTCAAATGTTTCTGCACAGATGTGGGGATTTTTGCAGGCATATGATTTGACAACAGTATATCAGCCAGATATGCTCTATCTCTGGAATATCAATACGGCATTTAATAAATCAGATGGTTTTTTAAAAAAGCAGGTGGAGATTCAAGATTTAAATGGAGTAGTAGTTGCCTCTTCAGATCAAAAGAAGTTTTCTGTCAAAAATATTGCCTCTGGGGAATATAAGCTTGTGATTACCTATACTTTTGATCTGCCAAAGAGTTATCAGGATGAGATGTTAGCTTTGCAGGAGAAGTATCATATTAAGATGACCGATAGGGAGAGATATATTTTATCGTTGCAGGATTTTTCTGCGGATCCGAGTATGCCTCGTCACTGGCGAGAAACAAGGGAGATGATCTATTTCCCTCCAGAGTGGAAGATTTGAACTATACATGGAGATTTTCGTGAATACGCTAGTTTTAATGCTGATTTCACTCATGGAGTAACGTATTTGACTGAGATTACTCAAAATCCTCATACTAATAGGGTAGAAATTCAGATTTCTGTTCCTTAATTTATGTTTTTTGTGAGAAAGATGCTTAGATTGATTCAGGGGTATTATCACTTTCTCATGCTGGGAAAGTTTATGGAGCAGCTCATGTTGACCAATGATTTGTCTGATTTGGCGATGGATTATCCACTTAGGACTGGGAAAAATACCTCATTTATGCTCAAGGAACGTATGCTCAAGAGACTTTTTGCTTCTTTTTATGGGCATCAGGAGCAGAGGAATGTCTATGGCTATTTGACTGAGATTAGCTCGTTTAGGGGAATTTTCTCTGTGATGAGGGAAATGATCGAAAATGATGCGAATTTTCGTGAATATCTCAAGGATTTGCTTAAGGATCAGTATTTTCCATTTGAGCAGTTAATCAGGTTTTTGAGGAATGTATTGAATCATACTACTACCTCAAGTCTTAAGCTTAAACTTGAAGATTATGAGGTACAGAGGGATTTTATTCTCTCTCCCAAAGTACAAAGACTTCAAAAGCTGAATGGTTCAGCAAGGATAATCTTGGATTTTCATTATTCAGAATATGTTGCTCAGCGAAAGGGTAGTCCAGAATACTGAATTCAGCTTTCTATTGATTTTAAAAAGTTAAAGCCTGATCTTCAGCTCGAGAAATTAGTCAGTTGGCATCGGTTATATTTACTTTCTGAGCTCTGCTTTAATATTGCTCAGCTCGCGGATCAGCACTTTAAGCCTAAAAAACAAAAAACTAGAACTAAAAAGTCCTAGTTTAGATCAGATTTTTTATATGTTTTTTATTTTTCTTCTCGTTGAGCTTGAGTAGAGTCTAGAAGTGGGTTATATACTGAAAAGAGGAGCGAGATCACATCCTTGGTATTGAGCTGAGTAGTACGAATACCGAGTCCTGCAAGTCCCTCTTGGATGAGGGCTATTCTGGTATTGAGCATTTTTTGTCCTTTGACAAAGTTTCTGTACCTTGAAACGATAGTTTCTACATCATCTTTTGCATTGAGGGTATCCATGAATTTGCTTCGCCATGGTTTTTTGATTTGGTCAGTGTCCTGCTCATTGACATAATAAGGCACAACCACATAAAATTCTTTGACGAAGATGAGCCCTTGTTTCATATTGATATCTTCCAAAAAGCTGAGATAAGATTGTCCCTGCTGTTTGAGAGCTCAGGGATCTAGCTGGTCAATATTTCTTGAAACATACTGGAGATATTCTCTCAGGTCTAGATAGGTGTTTCTGACTAGAAATTGTAGAGGAAACTCGAGTCCGTTAAGAAATCTCTTGTACTGTTCTAGGATCGTTTGGATTTCATCAAAGTTTTTGAGGTCGAGGTTGATACCATCAGCCCTAAGAATTGCTCTGATTCCTCCATCTTTGAGAATGCAGTAACCATCTTT
>ERZ773099.952-NODE-952-length-22321-cov-12.866837_pt1 | contig 22321 bp, 17 predicted proteins | sample MGYA00511120_ERZ773099 | MGnify/ENA primary metagenome ERZ773099 (study PRJEB29015, sample SAMEA2738012) | human oral metagenome | biome: human oral; feature: human-associated habitat; material: dental | place: China | collected 2104 ...
GCACCGGACCTGACAAAGATCCCGGGGCTGGTTCTTTCCTGCTGGAGGAAATGAACTGGGGAGAATACACGCTGACCGAGGTCACACCACCGCCCGGATATGCGCTCCCGAACCTCCCAGAGCGAAGTTTCCGGCTCAGCAGCGCCAACACGGGCTCCGAGTCATTGGATATCGGTGCGATACTCAACGACCGCCTGCCCGGGTCGATTTCTTGGCAAAAAGTAGAGGCGGAAACAGCGAACCCGCTCACCGGTTCCGTTTGGAAACTCACGAGCGAGTCAGGAACGACCATCACCGACATCGCTGATTGCACCACTCCAGGTAATTGCTCGGGACCCGACAAAGATCCCACGCCCGGGTCATTCCGGGTCGAGGGATTGGCCTGGGGGACCTGGGAGCTGGTGGAAACCAGCGCACCACTGGGTTACCTGCTGACCACGCGGGTGGAAACTGTGCAGATCGATTCACGGGCCACGGATCAGCTGGTGACGGATCCGTTCGAGAACACTCGTGCCCCGGTTCCGGTGCTGCCGCTGACCGGGGGGACGCCGAGCGACATCTACCACTACTCGGGGGGCGGCCTGTTGGTCGTCGCAGCCGCGCTGGTTCTCCTCAGGCACCGCCGGAGGGACAGGCGCCCGTGATCCCGCAACCCGAACGGGATCGCACGCGAAACCGTCGATGAACTCGACAAAACAGATGGAGGGAATCAGATGACCACTCGGAACAAGCCCGGCGGGCGATTGTTGTCGCTGGCCGCGGCCCTGGCCGTCGGCCTGCTGGGGCTCACGACCCCGGCGCACGCCGACTCGGCCAACATCAATCCGAACCAGAAGGCGAACCTGACGCTGCACAAGTGCGTCCAACCCGACACCCCGGGGACGCCGGCGAACGGCAAGGAACAGGCGGGAATCGGATGCACCCCGATCGACGGGGTCACGTTCACGCTCTACAAGGTGGACGACATCGACCTGACCACCCCGGGCGGTTGGGAAGCGGCCAAGGGCCTGACGGCCCCGGAATCGGGAACCGTCGTCGATGGGCACACCTCCACCGAGATCTCGGCCACCACCACGACCGGCGGGGGCATCGCGAGCTGGCAGGGCCTCGATCTCGGGCTCTACCTGGTGATCGAGACCGACACCGGTTCCCCCGACACCAAGGTCGTGCTCGGCAGCAAACCGTTCCTGGTCACCCTGCCCTACTACACCGACGACAACCAGTGGAACTACGACGTCCACGTGTACCCGAAGAACTCGGTGGCGGGCATCGAGAAAACCGTCGACGACTCGATCGTTCAGGCGAAGTACAACGGCGACGACGTGAAGTGGACCATCACCGCCGACATCCCGCGCAGCGGTCAGGGCACCGAGATCACGAGCTACGTCATCACCGACACCCTGCCGGCGGGCCTCACCCTCGACAACAGCCAGGTCACGCTCGGCGTCAAGGACGGCATCAACTTCGTGAACAACGACGACTACTCCTGCACGGGCAACCTGACCTGCACCTTCACCCCGGACGGCATCGCGAAGCTTAAGGCCAACGGCGGACAGAAAGTGGTCCTGACCCTGGTGACCGACGTCACGGATGTGTCGCAGGCCGCCAACGGGGTTTTCACCAACAAGGCCAAGGTGACCATCAACGGGATCGACTCCGCCGAGAAGAGTGCCACCACCACGTGGGGTCAGCTCACCGTCTACAAGTACGACGGGAGCAACGAGGGTTTCCTGAGCGGGGCCAAGTTCAAGCTCTGCACCAGCGAGGCCTGTCCGAACCAGGACGTTGCCCTCGCGGGACTGACCACCGGAGCCGACGGCAAGGTCCTCTTCCCCGTGGTGCGGCCGGGCACCTACTACCTGGTCGAGGAGGAGGCCCCGGCGGGTTACATCAAAGTTGGGGCCCAGCAGGTCGAGGTCAAGGCCGGTACGACCGTCACTCCGGCACAGCTCACATCCAGTGAGGACAACTACAAGCCGGTCGCGAACACCAAGCAGACCGTTCCGCAGCTGCCCCTGACCGGTGGCATCGGCCAGGTCGCTCTGGCCGCCGGCGGCATCGGGTTGCTGGTGATCGGCGGCGCGGCGATGATCCTCAGCCGGACTGCCGCCAGACGCAAGCAGAACTGAGCAGGACCCCGACGAACCGTGACATCGCGTTTCCGTCAGCGCACACGACGTTGGAGACCTGGCCTCACGACATGGCTGGCCGCGTCGTGTGCGCTGACGGGGATCGTGCTTCTCAGCTACACCCCGGCCGCTTCGTGGCTTTCCCAGTACCAGCAGTCGCGGCTGATCGACACCTACAACGACTCGCTGCGCAGGGAGGGACAGACAACCGGGAACGAAACCGGGCAGGCGGCGGCCGGGGAAGCCCTGGCGGATGCCCGGGCCTACAACGAAAAACTCAGGTCCGGGGCGATCCTCGCCCCGAACACCAACATTCCCCGGAGCGCCCGGGAGACCGCCGGAAATGAATACCACGAACTGCTCAAGGGCCCGGCGGAGATCATGGCCCGGATCCGGATCCCGGACATCGACGTCGATCTTCCCATCTATCACGGCACCTCCGACCTGACGCTGCTCCGCGGCGCCGGGCACCTGCAGGGCACGTCTCTCCCGGTGGGCGGTGAATCCACCCACTCCGTCATCACCGCCCACCGTGGCCTTGCCGAGGCCACCATGTTCACCGATCTGGACAGGATGCGCGCCGGGGACACCTTCACCATCGAGGTGATGGGTGAGGTGCTGGTCTACGAGGTGCGCCAGACGCAGGTGGTGGCGCCCGAGGAGCAGGAGGCCCTGTACCCGCAGGAGGGCCGCGACCTGTTGACCCTGGTCACCTGCACCCCGCTCGGGGTCAACACCCACCGGATCCTCGTCACCGGGGAACGGGTGATCCCGACCCCCCAGGAGGAGGTGGACAAGGCGTTGCGGGATTCCGACCTGCCGCGTTTCCCGTGGTGGCTCTTCCTCTCCGGTGGCGGTGTCGTCACCGTGATCGGTTATCTCTGGCTGGCCGGACGCCGCGATGCCCGGCTCCACCAAGCCGCGATCGCGGCGGGGACGGAAAAGACGGAGGAACCCGTCGGCTCGGAGACCACCGACACGCCCGGGGACGAGCGCCCAGCAGCGGGGCATGAGGAAACGGTCGTCGACAATCGGGAAAATCCCGCGCAGGACGAGGATTCCACGGGCGGCCGGGATGACGGGGAACCGGCCGGGCAAGCGGATAACCTCGAGGGGTGAACCACTGGAACACCCGGGCAGCCCTGGACCGGCTCGAGGAAACGCGCGGCCACGAACGGGCATTGACGCAACTGGCCCACGACCCGCTGTCCAGATGCCTCAGGCTCGGCCCCGGGCTGGAGATCCCCGCGGCGGACGGCGAACTGGTCTCCGAGATCTTCGACGGCGACCGGAGACCGGACGACCTGCTGCTGGGCCGGATGGACGGCCACATCTGGTGGGCGCGCAGCGACGGTGAGGGAGGGACGGACCTGCGGACCCTCGACCTCCCCCCGGGCCAGACACAGCTCGCCATGATGGCGACTGCCCTCTACGAATGGCACCGCAGCAATCCCGTCTGTCCCCGGTGCGGGGAGCGGACCACACCCGACCGGGCCGGAACCGCACGCCGCTGCCCGAAATGTGGCCGGGAACTCTTCCCGCGCACCGACCCCGCGGTCATCCTTGCCGTGACCGACCCTGCCGACCGCCTGCTGCTCACGCACGCCCGGGGCTGGCCGGGCAACCGCGTCTCCGTGCAGGCCGGGTTCATCGAGGCGGGGGAATCGGCGGAACAGGCCTGCCACAGGGAGATATGGGAGGAAACCGGTCTGGCCATCCGGAGTCTCGGGTTCTTCGGATCCCAACCCTGGCCGTTCCCGCGATCCCTGATGCTGGGTTTCGAGGCGAGAACCGACGGCACGGAACCGAACCTCGACGGCAAGGAACTCTCCTGGGGTTCCTTCCACACGAGAAAGGAACTGCGGCGGGCCGTGGCGGAAGGAGAACTCACCCTTCCCGGACCCGTCTCGCTGGCGCGCCAGTTGATCGAGGCCTGGCTGGCGCGCGGCGGGTAGGATGACCCGCCGTGACCAAACTTCGTGACCTGCTGAACTCCCGTGTCCTCGTGGCCGACGGGGCCATGGGCACCATGCTGCAGGCCCAGGGTGATCTCGACCTCGAACGCGACTTCCAGGGCCTCGAGGGATGCAACGAGGTCCTGAACCTCACCCGGCCCGATGTGGTCTCGGCGGTTCACCGCGCCTACCTGGAGGCGGGTTCCGACTGCGTGGAGACCAACACCTTCGGCACCAACCTGGCTGCGCTCGCCGAGTACGGCATCGTGGATCGCCTGGCGGAACTGGCCGGTGCCGGGGCCCGCATCGCGCGGGAAACCGCCGACGGATTCACCGACAAACCGCGTTTCGTCCTCGGCTCGGTGGGTCCCGGGACGAAACTCCCCAGCCTGGGGCACATCGCCTTCGCCGACATCCGCGACGCCTACCAGGCCCAGGTGGAGGCCATGATCGCGGGCGGCATCGACGCCGTGCAGATCGAGACCTGCCAGGACCTCCTGCAGGCCAAGGCCGCGGTGATCGCCACGAAACGCGCCCGGGCCAGGCTCGGGGTGGATCTGCCGATCCTGGTCAACGTCACCGTCGAGACCACCGGCACCATGCTGCTCGGCTCCGAGATCGGGGCGGCCCGCTCCACCCTGGAGGCCCTCGGCGTCGACGTGATCGGATTGAACTGCGCCACCGGGCCGGCCGAGATGAGCGAACACCTCAGGTACCTGTCCCGCAACGCGTCCTGCGGCATCGGCGCCATGCCCAACGCGGGCCTGCCCGAACTGACCCCGGAAGGCGCGGTCTACCCGCTCGGCCCCGGTGCGCTGGCGGACGCCCTGGCGACCTTCCTGGACGACTACGGGTTGTGCGTGATCGGTGGGTGCTGCGGAACCACCCCGGCCCACATCCGGCTGCTCGCGGAACGGTTCGGGGGCCGTGAGGTGCGTCCCCGCGAGATCACGACGGAGCGAACCTGCTCGTCGCTGTACGTGGAGGTGCCGTTCCACCAGGACCTCAGCTACCTCAACATCGGGGAACGCACCAACGCGAACGGTTCCAAGGCGTTCCGGGAGGCGATGCTGGCCGGGAACACCGACGACTGTGTGGAGATCGCCAAGGGGCAGGCGCGCGACGGCGCGCACGTGCTGGACCTGTGCGTCGACTACGTCGGCCGCGATGGCATCAGCGACATGGAGGAGCTGGCCGGGAGGCTGTCCACGGCCGTGACCCTGCCGATCGTGCTGGACTCCACCGAACCGCAGGTTCTCCAGGCCGGTCTGGAGAAGCTCGCCGGGCGCTGCGTGATCAATTCGGTCAACTACGAGGACGGCGACGGTCCCGCATCCCGTTTCGCCCGCGTCATGCCGCTGGTGGCGGAGCACGGTGCCGCCGTGGTCGCCCTGACCATCGACGAGGAGGGGCAGGCCCGCACCGCCGATTGGAAGCTGCGGGTCGCCTCGCGCCTGATCGACGAGTTGACCGGAACCTGGGGCATGGACATCGGCGACATCCTCGTCGACTGCCTGACCTTCCCGATCGCCACCGGGCAGGAGGAAACCCGCCGTGACGGCATCGAGACCATCGAGGCGATCCGCGAGCTGAAACGCCGCTACCCGGGGGTGCGAACCACCCTCGGGGTCTCGAATGTCTCCTTCGGGCTCAACCCCGCGGCCCGGATGGTGCTGAACTCGGTGTTCCTGCACGAATGCGTCGCCGCCGGACTGGACTCGGCCATCGTGCACTCGGCGAAGATCATCCCGATGGAACGCATCCCCGAGGAGCAGCGGGAGGTGGCCCTCGACCTGGTCTGGGACCGCCGCCGCGAAGGCTACGACCCGCTGACCCGCTTCCTGGAACTGTTCGAAGGGGTCACCGCCGCCTCCGTGCGGGCATCCCGGGCCGCCGAACTGGCCGCCCTGCCCCTGGCGGAGCGGCTGCGGCGCCGCATCATCGACGGGGAGGCCAAGGGGCTCGAGGCCGACCTGGACGAGGCCCTGACCGGGAAGGCCGCCCTCGAGATCATCAACGAGGACCTGCTGGCCGGCATGAAGGTGGTCGGTGAACTCTTCGGCTCCGGACAGATGCAGCTTCCCTTCGTGCTCCAGTCCGCCGAGGTCATGAAAACCGCCGTCTCCCACCTCGAACCACACATCGACAAGGTGGAGGGCAGCAGTGGGAAGGGCACCCTGGTGCTCGCCACGGTGCGGGGGGATGTCCACGACATCGGCAAGAATCTCGTCGACATCATCGTCAGCAACAACGGCTACACCGTCATCAACATCGGTATCAAACAACCGATCCAGGCCATCATCGACGCCGCCGAGACCAGCGGGGCGGATGCCATCGGCATGTCGGGTCTGCTGGTGAAGTCCACGCTCGTGATGAAGGACAACCTCGCCGAACTGAACCGCCTCGGCCTGGCGGAGAAGTACCCAGTGCTGCTGGGCGGGGCCGCGCTGACCCGAGCCTTCGTGGAACACGACCTCAACGACATGTTCGACGGGGAGGTTCGCTACGCGAAGGACGCCTTCGAGGGGCTCGCCCTGATGGACGCCGTCATGGCGGTGAAACAGGGAGTGCCGGGCGCGAAACTCCCGGAACCCAAGAAACGCCGCTACAAGAAGACCGAGGTGGTGGAGCAGCGGGAGATCGACACCCGCCGCTCCGACGACGTGGAGCGCCGCGTCGACGTGCCGACCCCGCCGTTCTGGGGCACCCGGGTGGTCAAGGGACTGCCCGTCGCGGACGTGGCCCAGTGGCTGGATCACCGCGCCACCTTCCTGGGCAGGTGGGGACTCAAACCCGTCAAGGACGGCCCGGACTACGAGGAACTCGTCGCGACGGAGGGTATGCCGCGTCTGCGGATGTGGCTGGATCGCATCACCACTGAGCAGCTGGCGAACTTCTCCGTGGTGTACGGTTATTTCCCCGTCCACAGCGAGGCAAACACCCTCGTCGTCGGGGATCCGGACGATCCGTCCCGGGAGTTGACGCGTTTTGATTTTCCCAGGCAGCGCCGCGATTCCCGGCTCTGCCTGGCAGATTTCTTCCGCGACGCGGACGAAACCCGGGAGCTCGGCCCCGACGTGCTGGAGATGCAGCTCGTGACCATGGGCGCCGAGGTCGCCAGGGGCACCCAGCGGCTGTTCGAGTCCAACCGCTACCGCGAATACCTGGAACTGCACGGCCTCTCCGTGCAGCTGACCGAGGCCCTGGCCGAGTTCTGGCACCACCGGGTGCGCATGGAGCTGGGTTTCGTCTCCGAGGAATCCACGGTGGATGCGGCCATCCGCGACCAGGCCTACCGCGGGTCGCGGTACTCGTTCGGCTATCCGGCGTGCCCGAACATGGAGGACCGGAGGAAGCTCGTGGCCCTGCTGAAACCCGAACGCATCGGGGTGGAGCTCTCCGAGGAGTTGCAGTTGCATCCCGAACAGTCCACCGACGCGATGGTGGTGCACCATCCGCAGGCCAAGTACTTCAACGCCAATTGAGGGATCATGGAACAGCGACGACTGCGTGCGGTGCTGTGGGACTTCGACGGCACCCTGGTCGATTCGGAACCGATGTGGATCGAACACGAGAAGGACATGCTCGCCCGGCACGGCGCATCGTGGCCCGAGGAGCAGTTCAAGGCCCAGATCGGGGAGCCCGCGGCCGTCACGGCGCAGCGGATCTCCGAGTCCTGCTCGGGCGCAATCACCGTCGCCCAGGCATACGAGGAACTGCATGCACGGATCTGCGCCCGCTTCGAGGCGGGTGAGATCCCGTTCCTGCCCGGCGCCCGCGAACTGCTGACCGACATTCGCGCCCACGGGGTGCCGTGTGCCATGTACACCTCCAGCAACAAACGGATCATGTCGGTGATCGCGAGGGTGGTGCCCGAGTTCGAGTTCATCGTCGACGGGGATGACGTGAAACATCCCAAACCGGATCCGGAGGGATACCTCCAGGCCATGCGGCGTCTGGGGGTGGGACCGGAGGAGGTGGTCATCATCGAGGACTCGGTGCCGGGAACCGATGCGGCATCCGCCACGGGGGCGGTGGTCCTGGCCGTGCCGTTGCTGGGGCGTCCCGGGGCGGCACCGCGAAGGGTGCTGCGCGAGGGCGGCCTGACGGGCCTGGATTTCGCGGGCCTGGAGAAGATCTGGAGGAACCAGTGGTGAATCTGTCGGGGGTCCGGACCGGGCCGCTCGTGGTGGGGGAGCGGGTGACGCTGACCGACCCCAAGGGACGCAGGAAATCAGTGGTTCTGAAGGAGGGGGCCGTCTGGCACACCACCAAGGGGGCGGTCAGGCACGACGACCTGATCGGCGGCCCCGAGGGCGTGACGGTGCGTTCCGCGGGCGGCACCGAATACCTGGCGCTGCGGCCCCTGCTGAACGAATACATGGTGGCGATGCCCCGGGAAGCGGCGGTGGTCTACCCGAAGGATGCCGCGCAGATCGTGATGTGGACCGACATCTTTCCCGGGGCCAGGGTCCTGGAGGCGGGGGTCGGTTCAGGAGCCCTGTCGCTGGCGTTGCTGCGGGCCATCGGTCCCGGCGGGAAACTGCACTCCTACGAACGCAGGCAGCAGTTCGCCGACGTCGCCCGCAGGAACGTCGGGAACTTCATCGGCGGGGAACATCCCGCGTGGGAACTGACCGTGGGCGACCTGGTGGAGGTGATGGCGGACGAACCCATCGATCGTGCCATCCTGGACATGCTGGCCCCCTGGGAGTGCGTGGACGCGGTGGGGGAGCGGCTCATCCCGGGTGGGGTGATCTGCTGCTACGTCGCGACGACCACGCAGCTCGGCCGGGTGATGGACACCTTCCGTGCCCACGGTGGTTTCACCGAACCGACCGCGACCGAGACGACGGTGCGCGACTGGCACGCCGAGGGCCTGGCGATCCGCCCCGGCCACGGCACCTCCGCCCACACCGGTTTCCTGGTGCTCTCCCGTCGCCTCGCCCCCGGGGTCAGCGCACCGATCCGCAAACGACGCCCCGCACCTGGGGCCTACGGGCCCGACTACCAGGGGCCGCGCCCGCTGAACATGCCGGAGTCGGACCGATGAGGGTGAGGATCGTCGGGACCGGCCTGGTCGGTTCCTCGCTCGGAATGGCTCTGACGAGGGCCGGGGCCGATGTCCTGCTGGAGGACCTGAACTCCTCGCACGCCAGGGTCGCCGCCGGGCTGGGGGCGGGACGGGTGGCCACGGACGACGAACCGGTCGACGCAATCGTGGTGGCCTCACCCCCGGCGGCGATCGCAGGGGTTGTGACGCGGATGCTGGAACGCCACCCGGAGGCCGTGATCACCGACGTCGGATCGGTGAAATCCTCCATCATCCGGGCGGTGACCGCGGCCAGCGACCGTCCCGAACGGTACGTTCCCGGCCATCCGATGGCCGGTTCCCAGCTCACCGGGCCCCTGACCGCCTCCGCCGACCTGTTCACGGATCGCACCTGGGTGATCACCCCGCAGGCCGGCAACAGCCCCGAGGACGTTGACCTGGTCCACCGGCTGGCCCGTCTCTGTGGGGCGCGCGTGGTGGAACTCGACGCGGACCTCCACGACGAGGCCGTCGCCCAGGTCAGTCACGTGCCACACCTGATGAGCATCCTCACCGCCTCGCACCTGCGCGGGGTGCCGGGGGAGAACCTGATCCTGGCGGGGCAGGGCATCCGGGACGTGACGCGCATCGCCGGTTCCGATCCGGGACTGTGGCGGCAGATCATCACGACCAACTCCGCGGCCATCCGGAGGGAACTGAACGAGGTGGCCGCAGACCTCGAATACCTGATCGGGGTGCTCGACCAGGCCGAACCCCTCGAGGCCTTCCTGGCCCTCGGGCAGCACGGCGCCATGGCGTTGCGCGGCAAGCACGGGCAGGCGCCGAAGGAACTCGCGGCGGTCACCGTCGAGATCCCCGACGAGCCACGCGCACTGACCAGGTTGTTCGGCGACGTCGGTGACTTCGGGTTCAACGTGGAGGATTTCGAACTGACCCACGACGCAGTCCGAGAGGTGGGCTACCTGTCCATCTCCGTGGAACGCCCCCAGGCGGAACGGTTCCGGGAAGACCTGGAATCGCGCGGCTGGCGGGCCTGGCTGGACCGGGAGGGAATCTGATGGATGAACTGGTGATCGCTTTGGACGGGCCGAGCGGGGTCGGGAAATCCTCGACCGCGAAACTGGTGGCACAAAAGCTCCGGCTCGCCTACCTCGACACGGGAGCCATGTACCGGGCCGTGGCCTGCGAGTTCGCCCGGCGGGGTTTGGATCGCACCGACGAAACCGGGATCGGGGAACTTGCCAGAACAGCAGACCTGCGGATGACCACGAACCCGGATGCGCCCCGCGTGTGCATCAATGGCCGCGACGTCACCGAGGAGATCCGGAAACCGGAGATCTCCGCGATCGTCTCGGCGGTGGCCGTCGTCCCGGAGGTGCGCCGGGTGCTGACCGAACGCATGCGCCGGATCATCGCGGAACACGACCGCCGCATGGTCGTGGAGGGACGCGACATCACCACGGTGGTGGCCCCCGACGCCGAGGTGCGGGTGCTGCTCACCGCCGACGCGGCGGCGCGCATCGGGAGGCGGGCCGCGGAGCTGGGGGAACGGGCCGATCAGGTCACGGTGACGGATTCGATTCTCAGGCGGGACCGCGACGACTCCACGGTCTCCAATTTCACCGAGGCGGCCTGCGGGGTGAGTGTCATCGATTCCACGCACCTGGGCCTCGACGAGGTCGTGGCGGAGATCCTGAAGTTGGTGCCCGATGCGTGAGCCCCTCGACGTTCTCGTGTTCTACGTGCCCGTCCCGGACACCGACCACGTGCTGGACGCCCTTTTCGCGGTCGGGGCCGGGCACATCGGAAACTACGACTCCTGCGCTTTCGTGGCCTCAGGGATGGGCCGGTTCCGGCCCCTGGAGGGGGCAGATCCTGCCATCGGGAAGGTGGGTGACCTGGAGATGGTGGCGGAGAACCGGGTGGAGGTCACCTTCCCAAGAAGCCTGCGCGCCACCGTCGTCGCCGCCCTGCGGCGGGCGCACCCCTACGAGGAACCGGCGTTTCACGTCGTGGAGAACGCGGCTCAGGACTGTTGATTCCGGGGCAGCACCAGTTCCGCCGCGTACAGCACATCGTTCTCGGGTAGGTATCCGATGGCGCTCTCGCCGAACTGCCGGTCGTGAATCGCGGCGGCCTGCTCCGGGGTCTCTGGTGAGCGGGCGTCGTCGGCTTCTTCCGGGATGCGGTTGACGCCGTCGATGAGCAATCGCAAGGCCATGTCGGTGTCGCCACGTTCCAGGCACTCGGCGACGTCATCGCGGATCGATCGCGCACTGCCCCACCAGGGTTGGAGTTCGGGTGCGGTCGCGGTCATGAGACCGCGCCATCCCGGTCGTGCAGTTCACCGTCCCGCGACAACTCCACCACCCGGTCCAGGCGGAGGCGCCCCAGCAGATCGGTGTCGTGACTCACGACCACCAGCGCCCCCGCATAGGTGGTGAGGCCATCCACCAGGGCATCGACGCTCTCGAGGTCCAGGTTGTTGGTGGGTTCGTCCAGCACCAGCAACTCCACCGGGGGATCGGCGAGCAGCACCCGGGCCAGCGCCACCCGGAACCGTTCGCCCCCGGACAGGGCGCCGACGAGACGTTCCGTCACATCTCCGCGCAGCAGGAACCGGGCCAGCCGGGCGCGGATCTCGTGGGGTGGGGCCGACGGACAGCCCCGTTTGACGCATTCGATCACCGGGAGGTCATCGTCCAGCTCGAGACGTTGGTCCAGGAAACCGATCCGGCCGGAGGTCGCGTCCCGCACCATCCGGTCGAGCAGGGTTGATTTTCCCACGCCGTTGTCACCGACCAGCCCCAGACGCATCCCGCCGGTGACGTGGATGCTCTGGTTGGAGCCGACGAGTTCCGCTAGCCCCCTGCCCCGTGTCGATCTCTGCTCTGGGAGATCGACGCTGATCCGTTGCTCGCGGCGAACGGATTTCTCCGCGGTTCGAAGCGCGTCCCGGGCCTCGTCGACCTTCCGGGCCGCCAGCTTGTTCGCCCGGCTCCGGCGCCCCTCGGCACTCGACTTGGACTCGGGATCGGACAGCCGCGGACCCTGCCGGATGGTGGTGAACCGTTGCCGGTCCTTGCGGTCCTGGCGGGAGGTGGCCACCTGCACCCGCATCCGTTCCCGCTGCTCGACCCGCAGCTTCTGCTCGGCGGTTCTGACGGCCCGCTCGGTGGCCTCCTGCTGGGTTCGCAGCTGATCCCGGTAGGCATCGAAATTGCCGCCGTGAACGGTAGCGGTGCCGTCGTGGATCTCCACGATCATCTCCATCAGGCGGAGCAGGGAGACGTCGTGGCTGACCACCACCAGCCCGCCGCGCCATCCCCGGATCCAGTCGTACAGCCTTGCCCGGGCGGTGGCGTCCAAATTGTTGGTCGGCTCGTCGAGAAGCAGGACATGTGCCCCGTCCAATTCCAGTCCGGCCAGGGCGACCAATACGAGTTCCCCTCCCGAGAGGGTTTCAGCCCTGCGGGTAAGCAGATCCTCACCACGCAAGCTGGGAACACGGGCCGCCAGCAGAGCCAGCGAACGGGCCTCGACGTCCCAGTCGTTCCCCACGATCTCGAAGTCGGATTCCGCGATGCTCCCGGCCTCGATGGCGCGCAGGGCACGGAGCCGGGCATCGACCCCGAGGAGCTGGGCGACGGTGTGTTCGCCGCATTGCAGGAGATCCTGCGGCAGCCGGGCGGTCCTGCCGGGAAGCGTGACGGTGCCCGCGGTCGGTTGCAGATCCCCCGCGATCAACCGCAGCAGGGTCGATTTGCCGGAACCGTTGCGTCCGACGACACCGACCCGGGTCGCCGGAATGGTCAGGTCGAGGTCGCGCAGCAGGGGCGCGGGGGAGTGGTCGAAGGCGTAGGAAACGCCGGAGAAAACGATGGACGAAGGCATGGGGGCTCCTGGGAACGGCTGGATGCGCCGGACCGGAGCGCGGAACTGGCTCGACGGTGCAGCGCGGGGTCAGCGGTGCGCAGAGCCTGTCATTTCCGGGCCTTTCGTCGGGAACGGGACGCCACCAGTGTAGCGGAACACTGGAAGTTGGGGGTGGGCGGCTACGATGATGCGTCGGTCCGCGATAGGAGGCGAAGCATGAGCGAGGAATCCACGATCAAGCCCGTGGTGGCGGTGGTGGGTCGTCCGAACGTCGGCAAGTCCACGCTGGTCAACCGCATCCTGGGCCGCAGGGAGGCCGTGGTGCAGGATGTTCCGGGCGTCACCCGTGACCGCGTCTCGTACGACGCGAACTGGAATGGTCGCGAGTTCGTGCTGGTGGACACCGGCGGCTGGGTCTCGGACGCCAGGGGCATGGCGCAGCAGATAGCGGAGCAGGCGGAGCTCGCGATCTCGATGGCTGATGCGGTGCTGTTCGTCGTCGACGCCACCGTGGGCACCCTCGACGAGGACGAGGCCGTGGTCAAGGTGCTCAGGCGTTCCAGGAAACCCGTGGTGCTGGCCGCGAACAAGGTGGATGACCAGCGCCACGAGGCCATGGCCGCCACCATGTGGAATCTGGGGCTGGGGGAGCCCTACCCCGTCTCCGCCATGCACGGCAGGGGCTCCGGTGATCTCCTGGACGCGGTGCTCGCGGTCCTACCGGAGGCTCCCCGGGAGAGTTTTGAAGAGATCGGCGGGCCGCGCCGGGTCGCGATCGTCGGGAAACCGAACGTGGGCAAGTCCTCGCTGCTGAACAAGCTGGCCCAGCAGCAGCGGGCGGTGGTCTCCGATGTCTCCGGAACCACCGTCGATCCCGTCGACGAGATCGTCGAGGTCGGCGGGACGGTGTACCGGCTCATTGACACCGCGGGTATCCGCAAGCGTGTCAGGGAGGCCTCGGGACACGAGTTCTACGCCAGCCTGCGCACCCAGACCGCAATCGAACGCGCTGAGGTCTGCGTGGTGGTGATCGACGCCTCGACCCCGGTCACCGACCAGGACCTGAGGATCCTCACGAACGTCGAGGAAACGGGACGGGCCCTGGTGATCGCCTTCAACAAGTGGGATCTCACCGACGAGGAACGCCGCCGCTACCTGGAACGCGAGACGGAACGCGATCTGGTGGCTTTCCGGTGGGCGCCCACGGTCAACATCTCGGCGCTGACCGGACGCAACGTCGACAAGCTGAGCAGGGCCATCGAGGCTGCGGCAAAGGGCTGGGAAACGCGTGTTTCCACCGGCAGGTTGAACTCCTTCCTGGGGCGCCTGGCCGCCTCCCACCCGCACCCGGTGCGCGGCGGCAAACAGCCGCGCATCCTTTTCGGCACGCAGGCGCACAACTGCCCGCCCACCTTCGCGTTGTTCACCAGCGGCCAGTTCGACGCCACCTATGTGCGTTTCATCGAGCGCCGGCTCCGCGAGGAATTCGGTTTCGTCGGTTCACCCATCCACATGGAGATCCGGGCCAGGGAAAAACACAGGAATCGGCAGTGAACCGCTCGATCGAAACCCCGGAGTCGCGCCGGGGCGGTCGGGCCGGACAGAACCCGGGGCGCGCCAGCGCTGTGCGCTGTCGTCGCTGGCTGCGATTCTGTCGGCCAAATGTCGCGGGACGCGTTGCGGGATTCAGGGCCCGGTGGCGATGGGGCGTGTCGGATCGGTGATCCAGTCGCTCCACGACCCCGGGTAGAGGGCCGGGAGCGGCAGCCCTGCGACCACCGCCGCCAGGGCGACGTGTGCCGCCTGGATGCCGGAGCCGCAGTAGACCCCGACCCTGCCCTCACCGGCACCGACTGCCTCGAACCTCTCCCGCAACTCGTCGGCCGGCAGCAGGAATCCGAGCTCGTCGGCGAGTTCGAACGCGGGCAGCGAGCGGGCCCCGGGAATGTGCCCCGCCACGGGATCGACGGTTTCGCCAACGCCCCGGAAGCGGTCCCCGGGGCGGGCGTCCAGGAGCACCCCGGCCGAGGCCAACCCAGCCGCCCCATCGGCATCCAGCACCGCGGAGGAGGGATTGTTTCCCAGCCGGAAATCCCCCGGTGCCGGAGAAATGTTCCCCTGCTCCACCGGAAGACCGGCGGACTGCCAGGCCCTGAGACCGCCGTCGAGGACGAACGCGTCACCGTGCCCGTGGTGCTGCAGAAGCCACCACGCCCGGGCAGCGGCAATGGACCTCCAGTTGTCGTAGACCACGACGGGCCGGTCGTTGCTGACCCCCGCGGCCCGCATCGCGGCCTCGAAGGCCTCGGGGTGGGGGAGCGGATGCCGTCCGCCAGGACCAACGCTCGGGGAGGCCAGTGCCGTGTCCATGTCCACCAGAACCGCCCCGGGGATGTGTCCTTCAAGGTATTGCTCCCGGCTGCCCGAACTTCCCGGCCCTCCGAACCGGACGTCGAGGAGGGTGACGTCTCGTTGCTGACGCAGGGTGACCAGCTGGGAAACAGTGATCAGTGGGTTCTGCATGGCCCCACTGTTTCACAGCCCCCGGCTCCGCTTCACGGGAGCTGGGCCCAATCGGGTCAGCCCTGCCCGAGAAGATCCGCCATGCTCATGGGAGACCGCCCGGTCAGGGCCCGGACGTTGTCGGAGACCACGTCCAGCTCCCCGGAGGCGATCGCGGTGTAGGTGGACACCCAGGCGTCGACCTCCCAGGCCGGGGCTCCGTAGTGGGCGCGCGAGGCGTAGGCCTCCTCCACGGTTTCCTCCCGGTAGGTGACCTCCCGTCCCTGGGCCTCACCGATGATCTGGGCCATGTCCGTGAGCGAGAGGGCCTCCGGACCCGTCATGTCGTAGGTGCGCTCCGCGTGGGGCGACGGGTCGCGCAGGACCGCCACGGCCGACCGCGCCACGTCCTGCCTGGCGACCGCGCCCACGCGGCCGTTGCCTGCCGGGCCGCGCATCACACCGTGCTCGTCCACGATCCCGGGGAAGAAATCCAGGTAGAACGAGTCGCGCAGGAAGGTCCACGCCATTCCCGATTCGCGAATGTGCTGCTCGGTGTACCAGTGGTCGCGGGCCAGGGTGAAGGTGGCATCCGGGGCGGCCGCCAGGAAGGACGTGTAGACGATGTGCCCGACCCCCGCGGTGGCTGCGGCTTCCACGAAGATCTGATGTTGATGCACCCGGTCCGGGTTCTCCCCGGCGGAAACCATGAAGAGCACGTCAACCCCGGTCAGTGCCTTGCGGGAAGCCTCCGCGTCGCTGTATTCCATCACGGCCACGTCCCCCTCGAGCCGGGGCGCCCGGCCGGCGTCGCGCACCAGCAGCCTCAGCTGCGGTGCCAGATCCTGCAGGCCCGTCGCGACAGTCCCGCCGAGCTTCCCCGTGACCCCTGTGATGGCGATCGTCGATTTTTGTCCGGTCATTGCGGTCTCCTCTCCGACCCCATCATGCCGTGCGGTGTTTCCCACGGAAGGCCACGACACCGTTGCGGAGGGGCAGGGCGGCGGACCAAAGAGGCCGCACTCAGTGAATTACGCTATATTTGGGTACCATAAATATCGGCGGTGATGTCGCGTGGGCGTTGCCGCATGCGATAGAGCAACCAGCCCCGAGGAAGAGGTCTTCATGGTCAAGCGCCAGTTCCCGAAGCCCAGTGAGATATTCGACCTGCTGCACTTCAAGATGCCAACCCTGAACGCCAAGAAGCGGCGTCTCCAGGACTCCCTGACGATCTGGGACCTGAGGAAGATAGCCAAACGCCGCACCCCGAGGGCTGCCTTCGACTACACCGACGGCGCGGCGGAGGGAGAGATCTCCCTCGCCCGGGCCCGCCACGCCTTCGAGGACATCGAACTGCATCCAGACATCCTCCATCCGGCGGAGGACGTCGACACCTCATGCGAGATCCTCGGCGGACCGTCGTCCATGCCGTTCGGAATCGCACCCACCGGATTCACCCGCCTGATGCAGACCGAGGGCGAGATCGCGGGGGCGGGAGCCGCCGGGGCCGCCGGCATCCCGTTCACGCTGTCCACCCTCGGCACCGCCTCCATCGAGGAGGTCAAGGCCACCAACCCGCTGGGCCGGAACTGGTTCCAGCTCTACGTGATGCGCAAACGGGAAATCTCCTACGGCCTGGTGGAACGGGCCAAACACGCGGGATTCGACACCCTGATGTTCACCGTCGACACCCCCGTCGCGGGCGCCCGCCTCCGCGACAAGCGCAACGGTTTCTCGATCCCGCCGCAGATCTCCCTGGGAACCGTGCTCGACGCCCTGCCGCGCCCCTGGTGGTGGTTCGACTTCCTGACCACCCCGAAGCTGGAGTTCGCGTCCTTGAGTTCCACTGGCGGCACGGTGGGGGAGTTGCTCGACTCCGCCATGGATCCCACCATCAGCCACCAGGATCTCGACGTCATCCGTGGCATGTGGGACGGGAAGATCATCATCAAGGGTGTACAGACCGTCACCGACGCCAAGAAACTCGTCGACGCTGGCGTCGACGGCATCCTGTTGTCCAACCACGGTGGCCGCCAGCTCGACCGTGCCCCGGTTCCGTTCCACCTGCTGCCGCACGTGGTCCGGGAAATCGGCAAGGACGCCGCCGTGATGGTGGACACCGGCATCATGAACGGCGCCGACATCGCGGCCTGCATGGCGCTGGGTGCGGATTTCACACTCATCGGTCGCGCCTACCTGTACGGTCTCATGGCTGGAGGACGCGCGGGTGTCGACCGCGCCATCGCGATCCTGCACGAGGAACTGGTCCGCACCATGAAACTGCTGGGCGTCTCCAGCATCGCCGAGCTCGAACCCCGGCACATCACCCAACTCACGCGCTACGTGCCGGTTCCCAAGCTGGCCCAGCACGTGGCGGAGGCCCTCGTCTGAGCCCTGTTTCGACGGGAAACCGAATCATTTCGCTCGGCGGGCCGGGACTCCAGTCCCGGCCCGCCGAGTTCTTGAGCGTGGCCAAGAAACCGGAAACAAGCGAACCCACGCGACGGGTTCACCGTGTCGTGGGTTTGAGCGTGAGCTCACCATTGACCCCACCCGCGACTACCAACCCATCAACCCAAAGAAAAACCTGAACCTCCACAATGAAGGTTCAGGCCATGCCAATGTCCTGAGACATCACAGTGTCGGGCTGACAGGATTTGAACCTGCGACCCCTTGGAGGATCCAGGTAACTTCATGTCTGATCCTTTCCCCTCGTCTCAAGGCTCACTGTGCGGATGGTCACTCACCTTCTCTTTGACAGCCGCTCCCAGAAGTCTCGGCTCGGACGGTGCGACCGCGCGCAGCACCTGAGACGTCTCAGTTCCGCATGGGAACAGGCGGAACTGAGACATCGGGAGAGAGCGGTCGCCGACGCCCGAGCCAGAGACCGGGATGGTGATGAACCCAACGAGACGGTCTCGAACACGTCTCTCTAAGACCGAAGTCGACGCGATCCGAACCGCACGCGCGAACGGCGAGAGCGTGACGTCGATCTGCTGTCGTTTCGACATTCACCGAATGACCGCGTGGACGCACATCAAGGACCTGTTGTGGCAGCCGATATATCACTCCACCGAGATTCTCGACATGTTGGCCTACGTTGTGTCGTCCTCATACTTGACGCAACTTTTACCTATGGCCAAGTTATCAGCAAGCTCCCGCTCTTTCGCAGACAGGCAGAAATCGTCGTTCATCTTGATTATCAGGGAAATCATTAGCTTTAGAGCGGTGATATAGGTCTGAAAGTGAGCACCCTCGCCGTCGGCGTTCGCTTGCGATCCGTGGAGGTATTTGTTGCGCAGTTCGGGCCCGTTACTGAAGTCAACCTTATTGAGGGTGAAGTTGAAGTAGGCCGCTTCCGCTTCGGTTAGCAGGGACGATCGACGGGTCACCCAGCCACGCTTCTCCATCGCGTCCGCTTCCGCACGGCCAGCCTCCGGGAGATGGAAGTAGCTCGCTGCCTGATTTTCGAACAGGGAATTGAGGATGAGGATTTGCTGCGGGTTCGCGATTTTCACCCGTGTCCCCGTATCTTGAAGGATGCCAAGGTTGATGAGCTGATCGATCATTCCCCGTTGGTACTCCTGAAAATCGCAGTATCCTACCTCGTTCTTAAGGAGAAGTTCCATGGCGTTACTCCCTTTGAGGTCCTCACTGATGTACGACAGGGTAGACTGGTCGGAGAAGAGTGCGTGGAGGATTCCTTCGATCTCCCCTTCGTGTGTCGGATAGATGTATTTCCCGACCAAGAGGCTGGGCACCTGTTTGTACGCGATTGAGCCTGAACTGATGGTCAGCAATTCGTGGTCGATTTCACCGTTTTCGACGAAGTGGCGGAACTGATTTACGACGCTCTCCATCTCGACGAAGAGGTGTCTAACCTTCTCCAGGTAGGACGTTCCGCGCGTCGAGCGTGTGAACGAAAAATTCATAGCGCCGAACTCTTCTACGAGATACTTGCTGAAGAACCAGGCAATGACATCCTCCAAGTCAATATCCTTGGCCTCCAGGTAGTGCTGGTAGAGCTGTGTCTGCAGGAGGGAAATTGTTTCGGCGAATCGGAACGCCACACCTACCGGGTATTCGGTATTCCCGGGCACCCCCATGAAGCGTTCGAAAATTCCCAGCTGTGCAGGATGCGAAGGAAAGTTCAGCAATACTTGGTGATTGGCGAACTCGAAAACGTGCTGGAAGTTGTTTAGGATGCTCGGGTACGCGAGATCTTCTTCCAGCCAGCGACGGCTGTAGCTGAGTCGAGTGAGTATCCCATCGGAGTTTTCTATCTCTCTCGCTGCCGGTTCGCATTGGGTGTCGGAGAGCTCAACCTCAACCTCTAACCTGATGCCCGCCGTCTCCTCGAAGAGCTTCTGCGTCATCTCGGCATTGCGGCGCTTAGCTTTCAACTTCAGTTTGGCGTCAATCCCGGTCTTCGCTCTGACCTGGGATGAGGCAGTCTCGATTAGCCTCACGTAGTTGGGATTAGCCTCGGGGCAGTCGATATACCTTTCAGCAGATCGCGCACATCGCTTGTCGTCAGGTTCGCAGGCAAGTTTATATCGTCACGCGTGTTCTTCGCCAGATACTTGCGGATCACATGCTCGGCGTTCTGCGGCGATGCAAGAAGTTTCTCACGTATCTCTGTTTGGTAGGCGACCACGAGCTTCCCGCATGCGAGCACTTGAGCAATGTGGACGCTCGCAGCATCGAGTGCGGGCAGCATGATTGCTGGATTGCACCGCTCGTATGCCTTGTTCCTGCCGAGCAGTTCGAGTAGGTCCGCGCGGTAGTCATAGTTGATATCAGCAACGACCGCTGCGCAGTTGGACTCGTCGACTGCGGAAAAGAACCGTGCCACTGCGCCACGCATTTTTGGAACAAGACGGACAGCATCGGCGCACTGCTCGGCCGTGTATGTCTGAGGCAGGAGGCCGTTCTCGATGTACTGCTGGACATTGTGGAGCTCGATCGCATCCACGGTTGCGGTCGGTGTATCAGCAACCTCGAACTTCTCAATGATCTCAACCACGCGCTCCAGGTAGAGCCGGGTCGCCAAGTCCTGTACGCCGTAGAACTTCACTCGTCGAACCGCGTTTTCGCCCATCGACTGACCCCAATCATGCATCTGAGCTGCTCTCTCGCACATCAACTGGCCGAAGGCGGATTGCATGCTCAGGATTAGTATATCGGCAGTCCCGGAACACTACACCGCCAAGAAGCTCGGCATAGGCCACACAGAGCCTGCACGAGCTATCCCAAAGCGGCTAGATCATCCGCGAACTCACCATCGACCCCACCCGCGACTACCAACCCATCAACCCAAAGAAAAAGCCTGAACCTCCAAAACGGAGGTTCAGGCCATACCAATGTCCTGAGACATCACATTGTCGGGCTGACAGGATTTGAACCTGCGACCCCTTGACCCCCAGTCAAGTGCGCTACCAAACTGCGCCACAGCCCGAAACCGCTCAACGCGCGGCTCGGGTAGCTTAGCGGGTGAACGGCTGGGGACGCCAATCGGGCACGTCAGGAAGGCACCGACCCCGTCTTGACGGACCCCGGTCGTACTCTTGTCACCATGAACCTGCGCCTCCGCTCCCTGCTCGTCGCCCTGGTGGGGTCGACGCTCCTGTTTTCAGCCTGTTCCCCGGGGAACACGACCCCCAGCAACGCCCCCGAGGAGACCACCCCCGCAGCATCCTCCACCCAGGAAACCTCACCCACCCCGGTCGCACCGGCCGGGGCCCTGACCATCACGTCCTCGACTGACGCCGCCCTGCCCAGTGACCCCGTCACCCTGAGCCTGGAGAACGGCACCATCACCAACGCCACGGTCACGGGACCGGGAGGCGCAGTGGAGGGCACCTTCGAGAAGGACGCCTGGACCCCCTCGAAGGCCCTCGAACTGAACACGGAGTACAAGCTCGCCGCCACCGCCAGCGACGGCACGACGAAGGAGGCCAGCTTCAAGACGGTTTCACCGGGCTCCGGCGAGACCACTTTCAGCCTGCCCTACATGGATGACAACCTGGGCGTGGGGATGCCCGCGTACGTGAAGTTCAGCCGGGCCATCCCGCAGGAGTACCGCGCATCCATCGAGAAACATGCGAAGGTCACCGTCACCCCGGCGCAGGAGGGGTCGTGGGGCTGGATCAGTGACACCGAGCTGGCTTACCGCCCGAAGGAGTACTGGAAACCGGGAACGAAGGTTTCCCTGGATCTGAAGTGGCTGGGGGTGCAGGCGACCGAGAAAACCTGGCTGAAGAAGGACTCCAGCGGTGCCTTCTCCATCAAGAACGTGTCGCGTGTCATCAAGGTGGACATTGCGAACTACACCACCACAGTCGTCGAGAACGGGGAAGTGGTCAAGACCCTGCCCTCCACCACGGGGAAGGAGGGTTTCGTCACCCGTTCCGGCACGAAACTGATCCTGGAGAAATACGACAGCCTGAAGATGAACTCCGACACCATCGCTATTCCCTCGGGCAGTTCCGAGTCCTACAACATGGACGTGCGTTACGCCATGCGCGTCACCTGGACGGGTGAGTTCATTCACGCCGCCCCGTGGTCGGTCAATTCCCAGGGGAAGGCGAATGTCAGCCATGGCTGCGTCGGGCTCAGCAACGACAACGCCGGATGGCTCTACGACGGCACCAGCATCGGTGATGTCGTGGAGTTCACCGGGTCCGATAGGAAGATGGAGCCCTCCGAGGGGGTGGGGGTGTGGCTCTACTCGTGGGAAGAGTGGAAAGCTCTCTCGGCTTCCGGCTCGTGAGTTGACCGAGGGGCGATACCGGGCCGGATTGCTA
>ERZ773099.955-NODE-955-length-22277-cov-9.889299_pt1 | contig 22277 bp, 14 predicted proteins | sample MGYA00511120_ERZ773099 | MGnify/ENA primary metagenome ERZ773099 (study PRJEB29015, sample SAMEA2738012) | human oral metagenome | biome: human oral; feature: human-associated habitat; material: dental | place: China | collected 2104 ...
TTCGACGTTCCGTTGGTCATGGGAAGCCGCTCCACCTACGTGCGGGGCCGGTTCGGCGGCCACGAGGGAAGGGCCCTGAGGGCCGGGGACGTGCTGCGGACCGGGGCCCCGGATGTCCTTTGGGCGGACTCCGAGGGGCTGGCCCTGCCTGTCGGCCTGCGTCCGGTACGAGACGCCTCGGCGCCGCTGCGCGTGGTGATGGGGCCTCAGGACGATGCCTTCACGCCGGGGGGGATCGAAACGTTCCTGAGCTCGGAGTACACGGTTTCCGCCTCGGCCGACCGCATGGGGTACCGTCTGGAGGGGCCGTCCGTGGAGCACTGCGAAGGGGCCGATATCGTGTCGGATGCCGTCGCCCTGGGCAGCGTCCAGGTGCCCGGCCACGGCCAGCCCATCGTGATGCTCGCAGACCGGCAGACGACGGGCGGCTACACGAAGATTGCAACGGTCTGCGCCGTGGACGTGCCGGTTTTGGCGCAGCGGCTTCCGGGCCAGGGGGTCCGCTTTGTGCGCGTCTCCGTGCCCGAGGCCCTGAGACTGCTCCGGGACGAGGCCCGGCTTTACGGGGAGGCGCGGCGTCTGCGCGCGGCGTGGCGGACGCGTCCCGGCACGGTGTCTCCGGCCTCTGGGAGCGGTCTGCATCGGGAGCGCGGCCGGATGACGCTGACGGTAAACGGCGTTGCGCACGCGGTGGAGTGGGAGCGTCTGCCCTAGCGGTCCGGCCTGGCGGGCCGGACAACGGAGTCGTATCGCCGTACCCCAAATCCGCAGACAAAATCCTGGCGTTTGGCAAGGAGGGGTTCTACGCGTTTTTTGCCGCACCTGGCGTAGCAGGATCGAGGCCAGCCCAACCGATACCATGACGCGCCCGATTCCTTCATGAAACCGTCGCAGCCTGTGGATTTCCTTGCATCTTCAATTCTTGACAACCCCCCTCTCTGAAGCGTAAACTTTTATTATCCTGAGAAAAAATTATCATGTCGTTAAAAATAGCATGGCGAACGCATGGGGGTCCTGAGGCCGAGTCCCTTCGGCCTCGGGTACTCTGACGCCGATGGAGGGAGGTGCCGCGGTGGATTGCGAGAGGCCCGGAATGGGAAGAGCCGTCGATACGGAGGAGGAAAACGGAGGGGCTGCGGGCGGAAAGTCCGCCTCCGGCGATGTCGTCGCTTCCTACCTGCCGTTGGTCGATTTTCTGGCGGAGGTTCTGGGGCCGACGGCGGAGGTCGTCCTGCACGACCTGCGGCGCAAGGGGCACTCCATGGTCGCCATCCGCAACGGGGAGCTCACGGGGCGCAGGGCTGGGGACGCCACCGCCACGGAGGCCGCCCTCAGGATGGCGCGGAGGGCGGAGGAGCGCGGGGAGCCCTATGCGGCCAATTATTTCGGCCAGCCGGCGGGCGATAAGATCCTGAGGTCCTCCACCTATTTCATCAGGGACGAGAAACGGAACGTCGTGGGGATCCTGGGCGTCAACGTCGACCTCACGCAGCTCATGGCCGCGCGTCAGACGGTCGATCGGCTGCTGGGCCTGGAGAAGTCCGGCGGCGTGCCCGCCGTCCCCTTCGTCGGGGAATCCGGAGGGCCGCGCCGGGACGAGGCGGACCGGAACGTCGAGCACATGGTCTATTCCGTCCTGGAGCGGGTTTTATCGGCCTGTAAGGCGGCCCCTTCCCGTCTCACCGCCCGCGAGAAGCGCGAGGTGGTGGAGGAACTGAACGCCCGGGGCGTCTTTTTGCTGAAGGGCGTGGTCACGGAGGTCGCCCGGCGCCTGAGCGTCTCGGAGCAGACGGTCTATCGCTATTTGAAGGGTTGAAGCCGGAATTGAAAAGGAGGACGAGAAGTCCCAGGAAACCCTCCCGAAAAGGGAGGAGAGATCACTCCAATCTTGATCGTTCGCGCGCTGCGTTTGGGCCGATGACCGTCCGGTGAAAGCCCCAGGCGGATCGCACGGCTCGTTCTTCGCCGGCGTTGCGCTTACTGCATGCGAACGCTCTCGAATTGGAATCAGGGGGGCCTGTTGAATGCTGTTGATCGGAAACGGAATGCTGGTAACGCGCGATCCCCGAAATCCCTGGTTCCCGAACGGCTGCGTGGCGGCCGACGGCAGCTTGATCGTCTCGGTGGGGCCGACCGACGATCTGCGGGCCCGATATCCCGAGGCCCGGTTCGTCGACGCGAACGGCGGCCTGATCCTGCCGGGCTTCATCAACGCCCACATGCACTATTACAGCGCCTTCTCCCGCGGGATATCCACGAAGGACGCACCGGCGCAAAATTTCATGGAGGTCCTGGAGCGGCTCTGGTGGCGGCTGGACAAGGCCCTGAGCCTCGAGGACTGCTATTACAGCGGCCTGATCTGCATGATCGACTGCATCAAGAACGGCACGACGACCGTGCTGGACCATCACGCCAGCCCCCATGCGGTGAGGGGCAGCCTGTTCGAGCTGGCCCGCGCCGCCCGCGAGACGGGGATCCGAAACTGCCTTTGCTACGAGGTGTCCGACCGCGACGGTCCGGAGATCATGCGCCGGGGAATCGAGGAAAATATGGAGTTCATCCGTGCCGCCCGTGAGGAGAAGGATGACCTGCTGGCCGGGACCTTCGGGCTTCACGCCTCCATCACCCTGTCGAACGGGACCCTGGCCGCCTGTCGGGAGGCGATGGGGGACGCGGATGCGGGCTTCCACGTCCACGTGGCGGAAGGGCCGGCCGACGAGCGGGACTCCGAGGAGAGATACGGCCGGCGCATTCTCGAGCGTTTCCGCGATTTCGGCCTGCTGGGGCCGAAGTCCATCGCCGTACACTGCATCCACATTGACGAGCATGAGATGGATATTTTGAAGGAGACGGGGACGGCCGTCGTCCACAACCCGGAGTCCAACATGGGCAACGCCGTGGGCACGACGCCCGTGCTGGAGTTTTGCCGGCGGGGCATCCTCACCGGCCTGGGGACGGACGGCTACGTCAGCGACATGCTCCAGTCCTACAAGATGGCCAACGCGCTGCAGAAGCATGCCAATGGGCATCCCAACGTGGCCTGGGGGGAGATCCCGCAGATGCTCTTCGAGAACAACGCGCGCATCGCGGAGCGGTATTTTGGCGTGCCGCTGGGGCGTCTCGCGCCCGGCTGTTCGGCCGACGTCATCGTCTCGGACTACGTGCCGCCGACGCCGCTCACCGATGCGAACGTCAACGGACACCTGCTCTTCGGGGCGAGCGGCCGCAGTGTGGTCACCACCGTCGCGCGCGGGAAGGTGCTGATGGAGAACCGCGTGCTCCTGGGAATCGACGAACGGGCCGTCGCGGCCAGGGCCCGCGAGCTGGCGGTGAAGACGTGGGAGAGGTTTTAGTGAATGACCGGCCCTTTTCGGCCTTTCAGGCCGAAAATGCCGTGTCAGTCACTATCTCAACGGCGCAACCGTTTGCGCCGTTGAGGCGTGAATGACCGCCTTCCACGAGGTGTTGGCTTGTGGGGTATGTCGGTCGCTATCTGGCCGGCGCATGGGTTTGGAAACGTCCGGTTCCGTCAGGATGTAACATAAAAAAACTCCTGACCCGCAGGTGGGGTCGGGAGGGTTTGAAAACTGTGGAGGGGGTGCGCATGGGAATGCGGAAAAACGCTGAAAGTTTGCGAGAGCTTTTTCTGGAGCTTCAAGCCATGCCCACCGAAACCGAGTGGTTGGAGTTCAAGGTCGATAACACAAAGCCGGAGACAATCGGGGAATATATCTCTGCCCTGTCGAATTCTGCGGCATTATTGGGGAAAGATAGGGCCTATATGCTTTGGGGTGTGGATGACGCCAACCATGATGTATTGGGAACTTCGTTCAATCCAGCTTCATGTAAGGTCGGGAACGAAGAGCTGGAAAACTGGTTGCTGCATTTGCTTGAGCCAAGGATCAACGTGCAGTTTCACTCTTTGGAGATTCAGGAAAGAACTGTGGTTCTGCTGGAGATCGAGCCCGCTTTCCATCGCCCCGTCAGTTTCAAGGGACAGGAATTTGTTCGTGTCGGATCCTATAAAAAGAAGTTGAGAGAACACCCTGAAAAAGAACGCGATTTATGGAGCATTTTTGACCGAAGTTCTTTTGAGCTCGGTATGGCCATGCTTGGCCTGGATGGCGGAGAAGTTTTGGAGTTGTTGGATTACCCGCTTTACTTTGGAATGCTGAAGCTTTCCATTCCGGACGGAAAAAAAGAAATTCTTGAGGCTTTGCTGAATGAGAAACTGATCGCTTGTGACAGCGGAGGAAAATGGAAGATTACCAATTTAGGGGGCATCCTTTTTTCGAGAGATTTGGAGAAGTTTTCGGGGCTGAAACGCAAAATGGTGCGCGTGGTTCAATACCATGGAAGGGGCCGAACGAAAGGGATTCGGGAGAAAAACATTACAAAGGGGTATGCTGTTGGGTTTGAAGAGATGCTGGATTACATTGCAGCTCTGTTGCCTTCCGGAGAGTTTTTTGATCAGGGCCTGCGCCAGACGCTCTCCTCTTTTCCCTCGAGGCTGGCTATTCGGGAATTGGTTGCAAATATGCTGATTCACCAGGATTTCTCCATCTCGGGAGCTGGACCTATGGTTGAGATTTTCGACGATAGGATTGAGATGACAAATCCTGGAGAGCCTCTTGTGGATGTCGTTCGTTTTGTCGATACTCCGCCCAGGTCGCGTAATGAAGGCTTGGCCTCTTTGATGCGTCGATTACGTGTTTGCGAGGAGAGAGGGAGCGGAATTGACAAGGTTGTTGAGGAGATTGAGCGGGCACAGCTTCCAGCGCCTCTCTTTGAAACGCCAAAAGGTTTTACGCGAGCGACTCTTTTCGCATCACGGCCTCTGAGGAGTATGGATAAGGCGGATAGGGTCAGGGCTTGTTATCTCCACGCGTGTTTGAAACGTATGAGCAATGATTACCTGACCAATGCCTCGTTGAGAAAGCGTTTCGGCATCGTGGATAAAAATAAGGGTACGGTTTCTCGCTATATCCGGGAAGCGGTTACAGAAGGGATGATCAAGCCTTTCGATACTGCAACCTCTCCCAGGTTGATGAAATATCTTCCTTATTGGGCTTGATAAATTTCTTCTCTCTTGGAAGAGCGGGCAGTTGACGGTTAGTTGATCAAGGGAATGTTTTTCAAGGAAGTTGGCTTCTGATGGTCTTGGAATTGCTGCGTTCGGTAGTGACCGGGTAGTTGACGGTCAGTTGACCGTCGAGGCGCCGGCGGCCGTCCGGCGCATGGGTTTAAGGACGTTCCGGTTCCGTCAGGATAAAGTAAAAAACCTTCTTGGCCCGACAGGAGGGGCGGAGGGGTTCCGTCAGGGACCGGTTGAATCAAGGAGGGGGTGTACTCGTGTCACACTTCATGAGGCCTCGGAGTTTTTCCGATTTGCTGCGCTGGATCGAGGGGGAGTATCGGGAGAAGGGCTCCATCTTCGGGATCCACAAGTCCCTGTTCTGGCGGCCGAAGAAGGAACGCTTTTTTGTCCCGGACCTGTTCGGCGGCCCGCTGCTGTCGCCCATAGGTCCCGCGGCGGGGCCCAATACGCAGCTGACGCAGAACATCGTCGCCTCGTGGCTCTGCGGCGCGCGTTACATGGAGCTCAAGACCGTCCAGATCATGGACGAGCTGGAGTTCGGCCGGCCCTGCATCGACGTCGAGGACGAGGGGTACAATGCGGAGTGGTCGCAGGAGCTGAAGCTGGAGCAGTCGGTGCGGGAGTACATCAAGGCGTGGCTGCTGATCCCCGTCCTGGAGCGCCTGCTGGGCTGGGAGGGAACGGAGGGGGCCGGAGGCCTGATCTTCAACATGAGCGTCGGCTACAACCTGGAGGGCATCCTTCAGCCCCGGATGCAGACCTTCATCTCCAGGATGCTGGACGCGTCCGAGGAGCTCGGCGAGTACCGCGAGGTGCTGCGCAGGGAGTTCCCGCAGTACGCGGACATCACGGCGCCCAGCGCGCTGGTGAACAGCGTCACGCTCTCCACCATGCACGGCTGTCCGCCCGACGAGATCGGCAGGATCGCCCGTTACCTGCTGGAGGAGCGCAAGTTCCACCTCTTCGTCAAGATGAACCCGACGCTTTTGGGGCGGGACGAGGTACGCTCGATTTTGAACGAGACCCTGGGCTACGACGGGATCCGAATCCCCGACCCCGTGTTCGATCACGACCTCAAATACCCTCAGGCCGTCGAGATCATCCGGATGATGAAGGAGGCGTCGGCGAGGCACGGACGTTTCTTCGGCGTCAAACTCACCAACACGCTCGCGATGTACAACTACCGACGCATCATGCCGGGCGAGGAGATGTACATGTCGGGCCGCGCGCTCTACCCCGTCTCGATGAACCTCTGGAACCGTCTGAACAAGGAATTTGGGGGCGACCTGAACGTCTCCTACTCCGCCGGAGCCGATGCGGAGAACATCGCCGGGATCTTCTCCTGCGGGGCCCTGACCGTGACCATGGCCTCCGACCTGCTCAAGCCGGGCGGCTACGCGCGCATGGGACAGTGTCTGGAGAACCTGGAGTCCGCGATGGAGAGGGCGGGGGCGTCCGACCTCCGCTCCTTCGCGGCCGGCAAGGACGAGAAGCTGGAGAGGGCGGCCGCGGAATCCCTTACCTCACGCCGTTACCGAAAGAGTTATTATCCCGGGGCCCCGAAGGTGGACTCGGGCCTGGGCCTTTTCGACTGCATCACGGCGCCCTGCATGTCGCGGTGCGCCGTTTGCCAGGACGTCCCGGAGTACGTGGGGCTGATCGCGCGCGGCGATTACGACGGCGCTCTGGCTGCCATCCTGCGCCGAAACCCGCTTCCCGGGCTGACGGGCTACGTCTGCACGCACCTGTGTCAGACCCGCTGCACCCGTTCGAACTACGACGAGGCGGTGGAGATCCGTGCGCTCAAGCGTTTCGCCGCGGAGCGCGGCAGGGCGGCAGTCCCCGAGGTCAGGAAAAGCGCCCGCAGGGTCGCCGTGATCGGGGGCGGGCCGTCGGGCCTTGGCGCGGCCATGAAGCTGGCCCTGGCGGGCGTCGGGGTGACCGTCTACGAGGCGCGCAGCCGCGTGGGCGGCATGATGGCGATAGCCCCGGTGTTCCGCCTGCCTCACGAGGTGCTGGACCGGGACGTGCAGCGCCTGAAGGACCTGGGGGTCGAGTTCGTCCTGAACCACCGGGTGACGGAGCCGCCGGAAAAACTTCTGGAGCGGGGATTCGACGCGGTGTATGTCGCCACGGGCTTCCCCCACGACCTTCCGCTCAGGATCGAGGGGGCGGACGCCAAGGGCGTCTGGACGGCGATGGAGCTGCTGGACGCCACGATGGACGGAACGCGTCCGGACCTGGGCAGAAAGACCCTGGTCATCGGCGGAGGCAACACGGCGATGGACGCGGCGCGTACCGCCCGTCGCGTGACCGGGGCCCCCGTGACGGTGGTGTACCGCCGCACGCGCTCGGAGATGCCGGCTATCGAGGAGGAGCGGCGCCTGCTGTTCGAGGAGGGCAACCTGCTCGAGGAGCTGGCGTCCCCGGTCCGCGTCCTCGTGAAGGACGGCCGTGTCGCGGGGCTCGAATGCGAGCGCAACGCCCTGGGCGAGGCGGACCTGGACGGGCGCCGCACCCCGGTGCCGACGGGGGAGAAGTTCGTCCTGGACGCGGACTCCATCGTGATCGCCATCGGCCAGAGCCCGGACCGGGAGCTCTTTGCAAACGGGAGCATCGCCCTGCGGCGCAACGGCTCCGTCATCACGACGCACGAGGGGCGCACGAGCCGAAGCGGGATCTACGCGGGCGGAGACCTCATCTCGGGGCCGGACATCGTCATCCGTGCCTGCGCCGACGGCGCGCGGGCCGGAGAGGCCATCTGCCGCGAGCTTGGCGTGGAGCTGCCGCCCGAACCCTCCCTTCCGGCCCTGACGCGGGAGGAGATCCTGGAGGTCAAGAAGGTTCGGACCCGGCGCTCCGATCCCCATAAGGAGGAGCACCTGCCCGTGGCCCTGCGCGAGGGGTTCGACCTGGTGGAGCGGACCCTGACCGAGGCCGCGGCGCGGAGCGAGGCCAAAAGGTGCCTTCAGTGCACGTCTCACTGCGACAAATGCGTGGAGGTCTGCCCCAACCGTGCCAACGTCACCTACGCCGCCCTGCCGACGTCGTTCGACGTCCCCGTCGTGGCGCTGTCCGGGGGCAGACCGGCCGTCGTGGCGCAGGAGCGTTTCGCCGTGACCCAGGCGCGCCAGATCCTGCATATCGAGGACTTCTGCAACGAGTGCGGCAACTGCGCCACGTTCTGTGTTCACCAGGGGAGGCCCTACATGGAAAAGCCTCGGCTCTGCCTGAACGAACACGACTTCGCCTCGCAGGACGACAACGTCTGGCGCGTCGAGCCCGGACTTTTGAGACGCCGCGAAGGCGGCGCGGAGATGCGGCTCGCGGTCACGGACCGCGGGTACCGCTATGAGGACGACGAGCTGGAGGCGACGTTCGACCGCGGCTTCGCGGTGGAGTCCCTGACGGCGAAGAGGCCGTTCGAGGGCAGGCGCTCGCTGGCCCGGGCCGCGGAGATGCGGGTGGTGTATGAAGGAATAGTGGACGCTCTGCCTTGGCTGCTGTAATTCCATTTCCCTCTCAATCGTATGCTTCGTTGTTTTTGCTCGCCTTGCTCGACGTACTGTGATGTACGCCTTCGCGGCGTCTCGCAAAAGCCGCCTCGCCTACGCTTGATTTGAAAATGGAATGGTTCATCATTATACAGATTATGAAAAATGGGCGTTTCAGGCCCTAAATCGACCGATGAAGAACAAGAGGTGCATGGTTATGGACTACGCGAGGATTCTGGCAAAGGCCAAGTCTTACGAGAAGGATATGACGAGGTTCCTGCGGGACATGATCGCCATTCCAAGCGAGAGCTGCGACGAGAAGCGGGTCATCCACCGCATCAAGGAGGAGATGGAGAAGGTCGGGTTCGACAGGGTCGAGATCGATCCCATGGGGAACATCCTCGGGACCATCGGGCACGGCAGGCATCTGATCGCGCTGGACGCCCACATCGACACGGTGGGCATCGGCGAGCGCGCCAACTGGAAGTTCGATCCCTACGCGGGCATGGAGGACGACGAGCGCATCGGCGGCCGCGGCGCCAGCGACCAGGAGGGCGGCATGGCCGCCATGGTCTACGCGGGCAAGATCGTCAAGGAGCTGGGGATCGAGGACGACTGCACCATCGTGATGGTCGGTTCCGTGCAGGAGGAGGACTGCGACGGGCTCTGCTGGCAGTACATCATCAAGGAGGACAAGCTGCGCCCCGAGTTCGTCGTCAGCACCGAGCCGACGGACGGCGGCATCTACCGCGGGCATCGGGGACGCATGGAGATCGAGGTCGTCATCAAGGGGGTGAGCTGCCACGGCTCCGCGCCCGAGCGCGGCGACAACGCAATCTTCAAGGCGGGGCCGATCCTGAACGAGCTGAGGGCGCTGCACCCGAACCTGAGGGACGACGCGTTCCTGGGCAAGGGCAGCCTGACGGTCTCCGAGATCTTCTTCTCCTCGCCCTCGCGCTGCGCGGTGGCCGACGGCTGCCGCATCTCCATCGACCGCCGCCTGACGCGCGGGGAGACGGCGGAGTACGCCATGAATCAGATCCGCCGGCTGCCCGCGGTCGAGGCCGCCGGGGCCGAGGTGCGCATGTACAAGTACGAGCGTCCCTCCTGGACGGGCCTGCTCTATCCCACGGACTGCTACTTCCCGACCTGGGTCATCGAGGAGGACCATCCCGTCTGCGAGACGCTGATGGAGGCCTATTCCGGCCTGTTCGGCAAAAAGGCGCGGCTGGACAAGTGGACCTTTTCCACGAACGGCGTCGCGATCATGGGCATGCACGGGATCCCCTGCATCGGGTTCGGGCCGGGGCACGAGAACCAGGCCCATGCTCCCAACGAGGTGACCTGGAAGGAGGAGATCGTCGCCTGTGCGGCGCTCTATGCCGCGATCCCGAGCCTCTATGCCCGGAAATACGCGGCTCGGATGCCGGAGCACACGGAGAATATCGTCGAGCGCTGAGGAACACGTTTCTTCATCCTTTCTGTGAGGCCGGGGCGAGAACCGACATCCCGGCCCGGGTTGTTCACCGCAGCCGTATCCGAGACTCCGACGGGGGAGAGGATTTGAGGGGGAGGAATGCGCAGTGAATGATGCTACGGAAAGAGATTTTGTGAAGGAAGATTTTGCGAAAGATGTTGTGCCGGACGGATCGGACGACTCTGCCGATTCCTGCGGGACAATCTACCGGCTCCACGGCATCCCGCCGCTGAGGGTTGCCTTTCCCCTGGGGCTTCAGCACGTCCTGGCCATGTTCACCTCGAACCTGGCGCCCTGCTTCATCCTGGCCGGCGTCCTGGGGATGGGAAGTGCCGACAGGGTGATCATGGTGCAGTGCACCATGCTGGTCTCCGGGGTGACGACGTTCCTGCAGCTTTATCCGATCTACGCCTTCGGCCGCGGGAAGGGCCGGCCGCGCATCGGTGCGGAGCTCCCCATCGTGATGGGGACCTCCTTCGCCTTCGTTCCGACGTCCAGCACGATCGGCCGGCTCTACGGGCTCCCCGGCGTTCTGGGGGGTGCCCTGCTGGGCAGCCTGGTGGAGTTCGTCATGGGATTTTTCATCAGGCCGCTCAAGCGTTTCTTCCCGCCGCTGGTGATTGGAACCGTGCTGCTGGCGATCGGGGCCGACCTGTTGACAACGGGCATGCACTACTGGGCCGGCGGGCTCGGCAGCCTGGATTATGGGAGCCCGTCCAACCTGTTCATCGGCTCGGCCGTGTTCCTGACGGTGCTGGCGTGTCAGCGGTTCGGCGGCAGGATGGTGGCGCTCTCCTCCCTTCTGATCGGGGTCCTCCTGGGGTACGTCCTCTCGTTCTTCATGGGGAAGCTCGATTTCTCCCCGATCCTGAACGCCGCCTGGGCGGATGTCCCGCTGCCCTTCCGTTTCCGATACGAATTTCATCCGGATGCCGTGCTCAGCTTTGCCGCGCTCTACGTGATCTCGGGGCTCGAGACCATCGGGAACACGTCGGGCATCACCGTTGCGGCCTTCGACCGTGAGGCCACGGTGGACGAGACGGCGGGGGCGATCCTCGCGGACTCGTTCGGGTCCATGCTGGCGACGGTCTTCAATACGCTGCCGAACACCGCGTTCGGCCAGAATGCGGGCATCGTGGCCATGACGGGGGTCATCAACAAGTTCTGCATCGCCATCGGGGCCTCCGTCCTGGTGGTCGCCGGGTTCCTGCCGAAGGTCGGGGCGCTCTTCTCCATCATGCCCAACCCCGTCCTGGGCGGGGCTTTGCTCATGGTCTTCGCGATGATCGCCATCAACGGGATCAAGCTGATCGCCAAGTCGGGCTTCAGCCAGCGCAACGTCATCGTGCTGGGCGTTACCCTGGCGCTGGGAATGGGGTTCGGGGGTGCGCCGGAGGCGGTGCTGAAGAACTTCCCCGGCCCGATTCAGTACATCTTCAGGGATTCCGTGGTGGCGGTCTGCGTCGTCGGGATCCTGGCGAACGCGATTTTTCCAAGGGACGAGCAGGATCGTGCGGTCATAGATATCTGAGGAACCGCTGATTTAATTTTCAGGGAAGCGCTGGAGATTTTTGCCCATAGATGTTTTGCATGTTCCCCTTTGGCAAAATATGCGTTTTTGTTTTTGATCAGCGCTTCCTTGAATTTGTCCCGTTCCGGGCGGCCCTCGGGGAAGGCCGCCCGGCGGAGGGCCGACGGCGAGGAGGGGGATTGCATGTACAGGCTGACGATCAACGGAGCGGTCCACGAGATAGCGGAGGACGGCTCCCTGCTGGATTATCTCAGGGATACGGCCGACATCACCTCGGTGAAGAACGGCTGCGCGGAGGGGGTCTGCGGAGCCTGTACCGTACTGGTCGACGGGCGCACGGCCCGTGCCTGCATCCAGAAGATCTCGCGGCTGGACGGCAAGTCGGTGACGACCCTCGAGGGGCTCTCCGAACGGGAGCGGGATATCTATGCCTGGGCCTTCGGCGCGGCAGGGGCGGTGCAGTGCGGCTTCTGCATTCCCGGCATGGTGATGAGCGCCAAGGGGCTTCTGGACGTCAACGCCAGCCCGTCCACGGCGGAGATCAAGGCGGCGCTCAAGGGGAACCTCTGCCGCTGCACGGGATACGTCAAGATCGAGAAGGCCGTTGCGATGGCCGCCGAGGCCCTGCGGGATCCGGGCTTCCTCCCCCCGAAGGACCCTTTCGACCGCCCCTATGCCCTGGGGGAGCGGATGCCGCGCCTCGACGCGCGCGAGAAGACCCTGGGGACGGGCAAATACGTCGAGGACCTGAAGATGCCCGGGATGCTCTATGGCGCGGCGCTGCGTCCCAGAACGCCGCGCGAACGCATCCTGGAAATCGACACCCGCGCCGCAGCGGCACACCCGGGGGTCGTGGCCGTGCTGACGGCCGAGGACGTGCCGGGCGAGCGGTACATCGGGCATATCGTGCACGACTGGCCGGTGCTGATCGCACCCGGAGAGGTGACGCGCTACGCGGGCGACGCCCTGGCCCTGGTGGCCGCGGTCGACAGGAAGACCCTGAAGGAAGCCCTGGCCCTGATCGAGGTGAAGAGCGAGGTGCTGAGGCCGATGCTCACCATCGAGGAGGCCATGGCGCCCGGCGCGGAGCTCATCCATCCCTTCGGCAATTTCGTTAAGGTCAATGCGGTCGTCAGGCGTGGCGACGTCGACAGGGCCCTGGCGGAGTCCGCCCACGTGGCCCACGCGGTCTACACGTCGCCCGTGGGGGAGCATGCCTTCCTGGAGCCGGAGACGGCCCTGGCCTATCTCGACGAGGACGGCGTCCTGGTCCTGCGTACGTCCGGCCAGAGCGTCTATGACGAGTACCGGGAGGTGACGCGGATGCTGGGCTGCCCCGAAAGCGGGGTGCGCGTGATCTCGGCGCTGGTCGGAGGGGGATTCGGCGGCAAGGAGGACATGTCCGTTCAGCACCACGCGGCGCTTCTGGCGTGGCATGCGAAGCGTCCGGTGCGCGTGACGCTGTCCCGCCAGGAGAGCCTGATCGTCCACCCCAAGCGGCACCCCATGGTGATGGACTACACCGCCGGGTGCGACGCGGAGGGGCGCCTCACGGCCATGAGGATCCGAATCCGGGGCGATACGGGCGCCTACACCTCGTTGGGCGGGCCGGTGATGCAGCGCGCCTGCACCCACGCCACGGGGCCCTACCGCGTTCCGAACGTCGATATCGAGGGGACGAACGTCTACACGAACAACCCGCCGAGCGGGGCGTTTCGGGGCTTCGGCGTCACCCAGTCCGCTTTCGCGGTGGAGTGCACGCTGAACCTCCTGGCGGAGAAAGCGGGCATCTCCTATTGGGACATCCGGGACCGCAACGTCGTGGAGCCGGGCGACGTGCTGGGCAACGGTCAGATCGCGGCGCAGAACACGGCAATTCGGGAATGCCTCGCGGCCGTCAAGCCCTACTTCGAGTCCTCTCCCCGGGCGGGCCTTGCCTGCGCCTGGAAGAACAGCGGTCTGGGCGTGGGCGTGCCCGACGCCGGGCGTATGCGCCTGGTGGTCCGGGACGGCGGCATACGGCTCTTCACCAGCGCGGCCTGCATGGGGCAGGGGGTGGCGACGACCATGGTCCAGATCGCCTCCTTCACGACGGGGCTCCCGGTGAACCGCATCGCCTTCAACCCTCCCGACACCGCCCTGACGCCGGACAGCGGCACCTCGACGGCCTCGCGCCAAACCCTCTTCACGGGTGAGGCGACGCGGCGGGTCTGCGTGCAGTTCGCGGAGGCCCTGAAGGAGGCCGGTGGGGACATCGGGCGTCTCGAGGGGCGGGAGTTCTACGACGAGTTCCTGTTCATTTCGGACCCCATGGGCTCGGACAAACCGCACCCCGTCAGCCACGCGGCCTACAGCTATGCGGCCCACGTGTGCATTCTGAGCGAGGACGGCCGGATCGAGCGGTACATCGCCTGCCACGACGTGGGGCAGGTCATCAACCGAAACAGCGTGGAGGGACAGATCGAGGGCGGCGTCGTCATGGGCCTGGGCTATGCGCTCACGGAGGACCTGCGCCTCGAGGGGGGCGTCCCGCGTGCCCGGCTGGGGACGCTCGGACTGTTCCGCGCGCCGGACGTGCCGCCGATCGAATGCCTGCTGATGGAGTGCAAGGACCCGGATGGCGCTGGGGCCTACGGGGCCAAGGGGGTGGGGGAGGTCGTCCTGGTTCCGCCCGCCCCGACCCTGGCCCTGGCCTACCGGCGCTGGGACGGCAGGTTCCGGAACAGCCTGCCGCTGGAGGGAACCCCCTACAGCCGGAAAAAATAGGGAGAAAGCGCGGGAAGAACAGTGGGGCGTCGGCGCGGATGGGCATCGGGGCTCCGCCCTGAGCCCGCCCAGGGGACCGGTCCCCTGGGAATCCCCGAAAAACGGAATCCCCCGGCGATGCCCCCTGCCGGAACAGCCCCGGCTTTTGCCATTCCGGCCCTGACGAAACCGTCGGGCCTCGCTTCGCCGCAGTGAGGCAATAACGCTTTTAAGCGGACAACCGCCTGCTTAACGGCAGCCTGGTTTGTTTTTGTCCCCTTGAATCGTAAATCCAAGTCCATAAAAAAATGCGAGGCCCCAAGCCGGGGCCTCGCATCCGTTATGTACGTTTGGGGAGCTGTTCTGCGGCCTTCTAAAGGACGGCCTCGACGTCGAATGCCCTCTGCAGCGCCGCGACGGCCCGCTCCACGGCGGTCGCATCGACGACGCAGGTGACCGCGAAGGCGCTCGACGTGATCATCTCGATGTTCACGTTCACGGACGCCAGGGTGGCGAACATCCTGGCCGTGACCTCCGGGGTCGAGGAGAGCTCCTGTCCCTGGATGGAGAGGCTGGCCACCTCCGTGTTGAAGGAGACCCCCTGGGCCTTGATCACTTCGGCGGCCGTCCGGCAGACGGGGATGGCGTCGTCCAGACGGTCCTTGCGGATCAGAAAGGTCATGTCCGTCATCCCGCCGCGCATGTTGTTCTGGACGATCATCTCCACGCCCACGTTCCTCTCGGCCAGGGCAGAGAATACTCTGGCCGCGACCCCCGGCAGGTCGGGGACGCCCAGTAGGATGATGCGCGCGCAGCCACGGTCGAGCCGGATGCTCTCGATAATTGAATTCGTCATGGGTCTCTCACCTCGGGTTTTTTCTTCGGTTCCGGCACCCCGGCTCCCCCATGCCACCTGGCGAGGCGGGAAGGAAAAGCCGGGAAAAGGGCCTCAAAGGCGGCTCTCGATTGCTGTCCCGACGGACGAGCCCCGCAGGACGAAGAACTGGGAGGGCACGTCGTGCTCGGAGAAGGTGCGGCACATCGCGGAGGCGACCGTGCCGGGCGCGCCCCGGACCAGCGCGACCATCGTGGGGCCGGAGCCGCTGATGGCGACGGCGACGCAGCCGGGAAGGCCGCGGATATGGTCCAGGATGTCCCTGCCGCCGGGAAAGAGGGAGCTTCGGTAGGGCTGGTGCAGGCGGTCGTCCATGCCCCAGGAAAGAAGGTCCCAACGCCCTGTCGCCCAGGCGGCGCAGAGCAGGGAGGCGCGTCCCAGGTTGAACACGGCGTCCCCAAATCGGACGAGCTCGGGCAGCACCTGCCGGGCGTCGTGGGTGCGGACCCGCACGTCCGGGACCGCCGCGACCACGTGCATGTCGTCGGGAAGGGGCGGCAGCTTCACGTAGCGCAGGTTCTCCCCATCCCAGCAGCAGACCGTCATGCCCCCGAGGCAGCAGGGGACCACGTTGTCGGGGTGTCCCTCGATGAGCGTCATGACGCGCAGGAGCTCCGCCTCGTCCGTCCGGCGTCCGGACACGGCGTCGGCCAGGACCACGCCCGCCACGACGGCGGTGGAGGAGCTGCCCAGGCCCCGGCAGAGCGGGATGACGTTGTGGCACTCCAGGGCGAGGCCCCGGGGAGGGACACCCCATTCCGCACAGGCTCGAAGGTAGCTCTCCACCACCATGTTGGAGCCGGCGTCGGACAGCTCGTAAGCGCCCTCCCCGATGACGTCGCAGGTGAAGCGTCCCTCCGGCAGCAGCTCGCGGACGTTGAAGACGTTGTAGAGGGAGAGCGCCATGCCCAGCGTGTCGAAACCGGAGCCCAGGTTGGCGCTCGTCGCGGGGACGCGCAGGGAGAGAAGCGGTTCTTTTCCCCGATCCATCATGATCCGGAGGCGTCAGCGCTCAGGACGCCCATCAGCTCCTCCAGCGAGTCGCCGATCTCGATGGGCCGGCCCGTCTGGGACAGCGCGGTGTCGGGGTCCTTCAGGCCGTTGCCCGTCAGCACCATGACCGCCGTGATGCCCGATGGAAGGCGGCCCTCCCGCTTCAGGGCGAGGAGACCGGCGAGGGGCGCGCAGGATGCGGGCTCGGCGAAGACCCCGCCCTCGGAGGCCAGAAGCCTCTGTGCGGCGAGGATCTCCTCGTCGGAGACCGCGTTGAACTCGCCGCCGGACTCCGAGACCGCCGCGCGGGCGAGGGACGCGCTGACGGGGTTGCCGATGCGTATGGCCGTGGCGACCGTCTCGGGCTCCGGACAGGGGAGCCCCGTGACGAGCGGAGCGGCGCCCGCGGCCTGAAAGCCCATCATGCGGGGAGCCCTGGAGATCCGGCCCAGCCTGACGTACTCCCCGTACCCCGCCCAATAGGCGCTGATGTTCCCCGCGTTGCCCACGGGAATGGCGTGCCAGTCCGGCGCCTTGCCCAGGGCCTCGCAGATCTCCCACGCGCCGGTGCGCTGGCCGATGAGGCGGTAGGGGTTGACGGAGTTCACCATCGCGCAGCCGCTTTTGTCCGCGGCCGTGCGGGCCAGTTCCAGCGCGCGGTCGAAGTTGCCGCGCACGGCGATGACCCTGGCCCCGTACATCAGTGCCTGCGCCAGCTTGCCCAGAGCGACCTTGCCCGCCGGGAGCAGGACGAAGCAGGGGATGCCGACGGAGGCCGCGTAGGCCGCCGCCGAGGCGGAGGTGTTGCCCGTCGAGGCACAGATGAGGGCGCGCTTGCCCTCCTCCAGGGCCTTGGCGACGGCCAGAACCATCCCCCTGTCCTTGAAGGAGCCCGAGGGGTTGCAGCCCTCGAACTTGCCGTAAAGCGTGATGCCGAGCTTTTCGCCGATGCGCGGCAGGGCGATGAGCGGCGTAGAGCCCTCCTCCAGGTTGACGGGCGGCGTTGCCGGCGTCACCGGAAGCAGGGCGGCGTAACGAGCCAGAATACCCAATACGATCCCTCCATCCCTTGTAGCATCCCTTGAACGCGGCCTTTCGCGAAGGACCGCGCCTTTTTCACGATTACCCGGTTATACACTGCGCCGGGTGGGATGTCAAGGCCGGTGTCGCGCCTCGGGGGGCCGTGTTCCGTTCGAGCGCCTATTCGACCTCGTCCGGGGCGTCGGGGCGCAGGATGCGCACGGTCTCCTCCTGGAACCAGTCGTAGAGCGTGCGCTTCTGTTCCCTCTGCTCCCTCAGACGCTCGATGCTCGTTCCGACGATGTAGAGCGGATTGGGGGAGCTGATTCCCCCTTCCTCGAAGCCGTGTTCTGTCCTATACTTGTCTATATTTGTATTCTTGGGTAACGGTAATGGAAAAGAAATCAAAGTCGAAGGAGGTCTGGGTATGGATGAGATGAAGGCCTTTGCCGTTCTGGGGGTACCCCCAGACTCATCGTTCGCTGACGTCCATCAGGCCTATTGCCGTTTGTGCCGTCTGTACGGCGTTGAAAACGACCCGTCCCCGGAGGCCGCGATGAGGTATCGGGAGGTGGGCACGGCCTACGCGGTCCTGGAGGAGAAATTCGAGGGCAAGTCGGATATTCTGGCGCAACGGGGCCATGGCGTTTCGGTGTCGCACGGGAGCTCTCGGGCCGACGCCATGGCGGACTTGATCTTCTTCGAGGCGAGGCGCGAAAAGGAGGAAAAGCGCCGCCGCAGGATCCGTTTCCTGGGGGCCCTATGCGGTTCCCTGCTGCTTCCGATCCTCAGCGGAAGCGGAACGTATCTTCTGTTCGGGCTCCTTTCGATCCCCGCGACCTACCTGTTTTGCTCCTTTCTGGAGCAAAACGGCATCCTCTCCCAAAGGGGGACGGACGAGGCCTTCTTCTCCCTGCCCTGTCTGAGCTGGTTCCTGTGGCATCTCTTCGTCTCTTTTGATGCCTACCGCGGCGACGAATCCCTTCTCCTTGTCGTCAAGCTCATCGGCAGACAGACACATTTTCTTATCATCGCTTATTTTTTGCGTCTATGGCTCCGAAGAGGCTAAAAGCTGACGCTTCCTTAGATGGCGGTTTCAGCCGGCCCTCAACTCAGGTCCAGGTACCCCTCGCGAATCGCGTAGCGGGTCAGCTCGGCCATGCTGTTGCAGCCCACCTTGTCCATGATGCGGCGCCGGTGCGTGTCGACGGTGTTCTTGCTGATGTCGAGCCGCGCGGCGATCTGCTTGGCGTTCAGCCCCTTGACGAGGAGCTTCAGGACGTCCTGTTCGCGGTCCGACAGGGGAGAGGTGGACGACTTTGCCTCCGCCTGCAGCAGGCGCAGGTAGTCCTCGATCAGCACGGGCAGCACGGAGGGGGTCAGGTAGTATTGCCCGGCCATGACGGAGCGGACGGCCGTGTAGAGCTCGTCGGAGGTGCACTCCTTGAGGATGTAGCCTCGGGCCCCAGCCTTGAGGCTCTCCACGACGAGCTCGCGGTCTCCGTGCATGGACAGGACCAGCACCCTGACCCCGGGGAACTTCTCGGCGATCTGGCGGGTCGCCTGTATTCCGTTGAGGCGCGGCATGGTCATGTCCATCAGGACGACATCCGGTTTCATCAGGGCCGTCCGCTCCAGGGCCTCCAGCCCGTCCCGGGCTTGGCCGGCCAGCTCGATGCCCGGCGCCTTGAGGATCAGCTCCTTCAGCCCCTCCAGGAACAGATCGTGGTCGTCGGCGAGGAGCACGCGGATGCTCATTTGAACTCACCCTCCCTCAGCTTCAAGGGGCAGGACATCGCCACCGTCGCCCCCTCGCCCGGGACGGACACGATCCGGACGCTGCCGCCGATGGCCTGAAGGCGTTCGCGGATGCTGAAGAGCCCGAAGCCCTTGGCGGCCCTGGCGAGCGCGGCGTCCTCCAGGCTGAAGGCGGGGTCGAACCCGTGTCCGTCGTCCTCGACGGCGACCATGATCCTGCCGGGACCGCGGTTGACGATGATGGTGACCCGGCTTGCCCCGGAGTGCTTGATCGCGTTGAGCATCAGCTCGCGCGTCATGCGGTAGAGGATGATGCAGATGGCGTCGTCGGCGTTGAACTCCCCGATGGTGCCGCGGGAGCGCAGGCCCCATTCGATGCCCTGAGGCTCCAGCAGGGACTTCGCCAGCGCCTCGAGCGCCGGGTTGAGCCCCACCTCCTTGAGGACGGGCGGGCTCAGCTCGAAGATCAGGCTGCGGCTCTGGGAGATGAGCCGTTCCGTCGCCGCCGCCATGCGCTCGATCTCCTTGCGGACGGAGGGCGGCAGGTCGTCCTCCATGAGCCTGCGGAGCATCTTGAGCTGTGCGACGAGCTCGTAGCCGATGCGGTCGTGGATGTCCGCGGCGATCGCCCGCCGCGTGTTCTCCTCGCTGAGCGTCAGCTGGGCGGCCAGCGCGCGCAGCTCCTCCTGCTTGTCCTTGAGCGCGTCGTTCGAGAGCTTCCAGTCCGTCTTGTCCATGAAGATCACAGCAGCCCGCCTCCGCGGCAGAGGAAAGGCGATCGCCTCGAGGTAGCTGCCGGCGTCGCGGCTCTCGCCCTCGCAGTGCACCGTGTGCCCCAACCGAATGCAGTCGACGATGATCCTCGGCCAGCACGCCTCCGACCTCGGCCACACGTCGAGAAAGTTGCGCCCCACGATATCCCGCTTCCTCACCCTCATCACGCGCTCGTAGGCCGGGTTGACGTCGACGTAAAAGATCCTGTCGGCGCTCAGGACGCTTCGAACATCGCCCTCGACATGATAAAGGGCGATGGGGTTGAATACCCTTTCAAAAAAGATCTGATACGAAAACTGTTCTTTCCCCATTCCTGAAACCCCTCTTGTCGAAACTCCATGGTCGCAACCCGGAATCTCGAGAGCCCCGAGCGGGATCGGGCACGTATCCGCGATGAGGAAGAACGGGTTTCCCCGGTCCGGGCCCCCCGTTCTTCTTCATCGTCGCCTTTATTCCTTCGCGGGGAGGATGCCCGTCCCTCCCGCGTCGAGGACGAAGCGCCCGACGATGCTCTGGAGCTTCTCGGACGTCTCCGCCATGCGCTGAGCCTCGCCCGCGATCGACTCCGCCGCCTGCGTCGTCTCCCTCGTGGCGGTCCCAACGCCCTGACCGGAGGCCACCGTCTGGTCCGTCGTCTCCGCCACACGCTGGACGGAATGGCTCATCTCCGAGCTTGACGCCGCCTGTTCCTCCGATACCGCCGCCACGCTCTGGATGGACTCCGTCAGCCTGCCCAGAGCCTTGAGCGCGTCGTCGAGCCTTTTCTGCGTCTCGACGGTCTTCTTCGTCGTCTCGCTCAGCAGCGTCCCGGTCCTCTCCGTCGCCTCGATCGAGCTTCTGGAGCTCTCCTGGAGCTCCGTGATGAGGCTGTTCACCTGCGAGGCCGCCCGCGCCGATTCCTCGGCCAGCTTGCGCACCTCCTCGGCCACCACGGCGAACCCGCGCCCGGCCTCGCCCGCACGCGCCGCCTCGATTGCCGCGTTCAGCGCCAGCAGGTTTGTTTGATCGGCGATGGAGGTGATGGTGGACACGAAACCCGCGATGGACTCCACGGAGTGTTCCAGTTCGCGCAGCCGCCGGATGCTCTGGGTGGAGACCTCCTCGGCACTGCGGATGTTCTCCAGGGCCTCGTTCAGTTCCTTGAAGGAGCTCTCGGACTTCTCCGTGACCTGCGCCGCCCCCTCAGCCCCGTTCGTGGCGGCCTGAGCGGACGCCTGGGCTCCCGAGGCGATCTCCTCGATGGAGTTGTTCGCGGTCTGGAGCGCCGAGGCATTGTCCTCCATCATGTGCAGGATGCGCTCCATCGAGGCGGAGACCTCCTCCATGGAGGCGAGCGTCTCCTCCGAGAGGGCCGCGAGCGTCTCGGACTGGCGGGCCGTGTCGTTTGCCGCGGAGCGGATGTCCGTCATGCTGTCCCGCAGGGAGATGACGGTAGAATTCAGCTTTTTGGCGACGTGGGCCAGCTCGTCCCTGCCGGAGTCGTCATAGAGGACGGTGAGGTCTCCGGCGCCCAGACGTTCGGAGGCGTCCTGGATGCCGCGTATGCTGCGGGTCAGACTGCGGTTGACGAACAGGATGACGAGGCCGATGACGACGAGGGCCACGGCGGCGATGACGATAAGAAGGAGCGTGAGGTTGTTGACACGGGCCCATACCTCGCTCATGGGAAAGGAGATGGCGAGGAAGAAGCCCGTCCCGGTGGGTGCGAAGAACGCCTTGGTCTCCCTGCCGCCGTAGGTGTACGTCTGCGTGCCCGTCTCCCCGCGAATCATCCTCTGCGCCACCGACTTGAGGTCCTCGGGGATCCGGGAGTCGGAGAGCATGTTGATCCTCAGGATATCCTCCGGGCGCGGGCTGGAGAGGACCAGACCGCTTTTCAACAGAAGGAACCCATACCCCTTGTCGAATACCTGAATGTGGTTCACGAGCTCGTGAAGTTCCTTCAGAAGAACGTCGCCGCCCATGACGCCCAGCAGCTTGCCGCCGTCGTCGTAAACGGCCGTGGCCAGCGAGAGGACCATATCCTGGGCCTCCTCGTCGAGATAGGGATCGGAGAGCACGACCTTCCCCCTGTTCTCGACGGCCTTTCGGTACCAGTCCCGGGTTCGAGCGTCGAAGCCCTCGGGCTCCTGCCAGGCGCTGGCGTCCGATATCCTTCCCGTGGACTCCAGGCCGAAATAAATCGCCCTGAATCCATGCGACTGACCAACGTGGAGAAGTCCCTTTAGGAAGTCCTCGATGCTCCCCTCCTCGTTGACGCCCTTTTGCGTCCAGTTCTGCCGCACGGTCTCGGCACAGGTGTCGAGGACGGAGATGGCGGTGTCGAGGCGTTCGTCGATGGCCTTGGCGGACGCCCTGACGGTATCCATCCCCGCGGAGTCCACCAGGTCCATGATGGCCGCTCTGCTTCGGATGTAGGTGACGGCCGTCATGGCCACGATCACGAACAGGACGAAGAAGAGCATCAGGTAGAGCTTCTTGCGAATCGTCAT